>Ga0180007_10001186_pt1 | contig 37130 bp, 32 predicted proteins | sample MM_PC_MetaG_FD_121122 | JGI IMG/M metagenome (GOLD analysis project Ga0180007, IMG submission 121122) | Groundwater microbial communities from the Aspo Hard Rock Laboratory (HRL) deep subsurface site, Sweden - MM_PC_MetaG | ecosystem: Environmental > Aquatic > Deep subsurface > Groundwater... | reverse complement strand
TATTAAAATTATTAATAAAATCATCTTATCAAATTGAAATCGAGTACACCCCCTAAATGCTAAATTTTCTTTATTATTAGCTAAGTTTTAACATATGAAGCGTTGCTTAACGCAACACTAGTGTCGGGAACGTTATATGAAATACTATTTTGAACTTTACTAATAAATTTTTAATATTTTTCTTAACTTAAAATATAATTATCGTGAAAAATTTTTGAAATCACTACAATTATATTATGAGGGATTGCGTCAATCAAGCGGCTCAGACACAATTGAAAGTAACAGTGTGAAGAAACAAATCGAAGCTGGAAAGCTAATGAATGATTGGCTTAATTGGTGGAAATCTAATGACAAAGAAATTCTTGATAAGATTTTTGAAAAATAAAATTAAAAAAGTTTGTATACATCTATTGACATAATGTATACAAACATATATACTTTGTATACATTGCAATAAAGATGTAAACAAACTATGCAAAATGTTAAAATTGGTCAAAATATAGAACAAAAAGAGGGGGTTAAAGCCTTTACTCCCAATCCCTTTCCACCAAAGGAAGGTTTTCTTTTTGAGCCAAAAATTTTGAAAAAGAACAACGAAGCTACGAGATTACTCGGCAAGCTTGATGGTATTACCAAACTATTGCCTGATTCTGATTTTTTTCTTTTGATGTATTTGCGAAAAGACGCAGCTTCTTCAAGTCAAATTGAGGGAACTATGGCGACAATGATTGACGCAATCGAGGCAGAAGTAAAAATAAATACCAATATACCCGAAGACGTTGACGATATTCTGCATTATATTAAAGCTCTTAATTATGGAATGAGGCGAGTAACGACGGATAATTTTCCTATGGCGCTTAGATTTGTCTGCGAATTGCATAAGCAATTGATGCACAAAGCCCGCGCAACTCACTTTTCCGATCCTGGAGAATTTCGCAAAAGCCAAAATTGGATTGGTGGTACAAGACCTGAAAATGCTAGATTCGTTCCTCCTGCCGTTCATGACATGCATAATGCTCTCAGTGATTTGGAGAAATTTATACACACTGATGATGCTGTCCCAACTATAATCAAGGCTGGTTTGATTCACGCTCAATTTGAAACAATCCATCCATTTTTAGATGGAAATGGAAGAACGGGAAGAATGTTAATCACTTTTTATTTATGGAAAGAAGATTATTTGGAAAAACCTGTCTTGTTTTTGTCATCTTTTTTTAAAAAGCACCAAAAATTATATTACGAAAAATTATTTGGCTATCATAATGGCGATGTTCATGATTGGATTGATTTTTTCTTAGATGGTGTTATTGAAATAGCGAATGAGGCTATTGATATTGTTGGTAAAATCACTGTTTTGAAGCAAAGGGATATGATAAAAATTCAGAAGCTCGGCAAGCGCGCCTCTGAAAGCGCGACAATTATTTTGCCAAAACTTTATGGACAGCCGATTGTAAATGTAAATATTATACAGAATTGGACAGGCTTTACACGCGCAGGCGCACAAACAGTAATTGACAGATTTATTGAAATGGAAATTTTGTCGCCAAAAGATAAAGATAAGAAATATGGACAATCATATATTTACAAAGATTACGTTGAACTTTTTAATAGCAAGAGTTAATAAGGAGTTTTGGATTTTGGGCATTCACCCATTACCCCTCTGCCCAAAATCAAAAATAAAAAAACTTATTTATTATTTATAATAAAAGCAAATTTAAAAAAGAAAAAGAATTTTACATCACATAACTAATTATATCGCCGTCAACACAAAATTGTGGACAAAAACTAGGACAATAAATCCTAGTTTTGTTTTTCTTCAAACGGTTTTCGGTTTGTCCAAACCGAATAAATAACATGCGTCATTTTGTTCATTGTCGCTACCGGAGCAACTTTGTATGATTTTCCTTCCCGGCTTTTCTTCTGAAAAATCTTCGGCCTTAATCTCGCAGCCGGCCGTGTTGCACGGTACGGTTTTTAATGTTTTACGTATATGACAAGAAATCCGCGCGTTAGGCGGCGGGAATAAAATCCCAACACGACGCTTCGCGGATCTCACCTGTAAAAGCATACCGGTTTGTGGTATGCTTTTATTATACGAACGGCGTGTATCCAGTAGCATTAGACGCCATAATTCAAAACTTTTTATTTATCAAAAATAATAAATGAATTCGGGGTTATTCTAATTCATGCTATACTTCAATAACTATGGTCACAAAGAAAATAATAAATTCTAGGAATAATAAATCCTATGCCATCCAGAAAAAAACTGCAAAGCATGGCAAAAAAGGGCAAATTAAAGGTCTCTATAAAGTTAAAAAGGAGGCCTCCTCTTATATCTCTAGAAATTTCGGAGATGTAATAAAAAAATTATCAAATCAGTAATGATCTATCCCAAACTCGAAGATTACATTGATTTCCTTTTCGAGGACATTAGAAAGCTGGTTTATGACGATGTCAAAAAACCTTTATATGAAAAAGATAAAAGCGGGATAGATCAACTCAAAAGTTTACTTCAACGAATACAAACAAGGTATTATCCAGATTATCACAAGAAGGCGGTCTACCTTTTTATAGCACTAAGCACCAGTCATTATTTTGAAAATGGCAACAAAAGGATTGCCCTTGTTAGTTATATTTATTTTCACCAAATAAACAATTTTAGATTTCGAAGTATCCAGAAAAAAGAATACAAAAAATGGTTTAATGAGCATTTTCCAAATTACAAATTAAGTCGCGAAAGATTCAGGAGTAATGCCGGATGGGCACTGTATAATTTCAATAAAGCAGTGAACATTAAGTCAGAATCACATCAAGAAGGCCATAGCTATAAGTTCGAGAAGTTAAAAGAAATTACGGAAAATTTTATCAAATTTATTTCGAGGAAAAAATAGACCCCAATAATAAAAATATTGAATGACGAATAAAATGCCCCCAAACGATTTTAATTGAAACGAAAAAAAATTTTCCCCGTTTACTTCACCCAAATTTTCGTTTCATTTCATCCACAAAAACTTCTCATACACGCGAAACGTTAGCTGAAATAAATTTTAATTTTACTTTATGGATTTTAATGAATTACAACAGAGCGTCATAGAAAATGCCATGGACTACGGACAAAAATACAATGTACAAATCGATGAAGATTTTGCGTTGTTGAAATTATATGAGGAAGTCGGTGAATTTGCCCAAGCCGTGTTAATTCACAGGAAAAAAAGCCGCCCGGAAAAACATGTGCCTGAGGAAATTTCAAAAAAAGAATTAGCAAAGGAATTGGCGGATGTCGTGGGAATGGCAATAGTTAACGCGCATTTACTCGGGATCGATTTAGAAGAAGCGATTAATAAAAAGTGGATCAATAAAGAAAAATAGAAATTTACATCACTTAACTAATTATATCGCCGTCAACATAAAACAGCGCATAAAACCGGACGAAAAATTCCGTTTTTTATTTTCTTTGACGGATTGCCGCAGATGCTCAGAAAAAATCGTCAAAAACTCTTTTTGATACGGAAATGGCAGCCGGGCTTGACATTTCCCAGTATATTTGTTATATTTATTCCGTAAGTTAAGAACAAAAGTTCAACCATAAACAGCCAACTTTCTTGTACTAGCATACCATTTCAAAGTATGCTTTTATTATGCAAAGGCAAACTTCCCTCCTCCAGTGCAATAATATACGCAAATTTAATAAACAAAGAACTATTTTAAACTATAATGGAAAACACAATATCATTTAAGGATCTGAATTTAATTCCTCAACTCGAAAGAGCGATAGCAAAACAAGGATATACGATTCCCACTCCCATCCAAGCACAATCAATCCCCGGCCTATTGTCCGGCAAAGATCTGATCGGCATCGCGCAAACGGGCACTGGCAAAACAGCGGCCTTTATTTTGCCGATATTGCAAAAGATGACGGAAAAACATCCGCGGGTAATTCAAGCTCTGGTGCTCGCTCCGACGAGAGAACTGGCCGCGCAAATCGGAGACAGTTTTTCCGCGTACGGCGAATTTCTCAATTTTAGGCACACTGTAATTTTCGGAGGAGTTCGACAAGGACGGCAGGTGCAGGCATTGTCCGGCGGAATTGATATTCTTGCGGCAACTCCGGGCAGATTGCTGGACTTGCTGCAGCAAAAAAGACTCAATCTCGATAATGTGGAATTTTTTGTCTTGGATGAAGCGGACAGAATGCTTGATATGGGTTTTCTCCCTGATATCAAAAAAATCATCACGAAATTGCCGTCCCAAAAACAATCATTATTTTTCTCGGCAACAATGTCAACGCCGTTCAACAACCTGGCAAAAAGTCTGTTGAAAAATCCGATTCAGGTGGATGTCGCTCCCGAAACAAAGACGGTTGAGAGGATAAAACAATACGTATTTTTCATTGACTCATCTTCAAAAGGAAATCTCCTGCTCGAACTCCTGCGGCAAAAAAATCTTGCCAGCGTTTTGGTTTTCACTCGAACAAAACACAAAGCGAATAAAGTGGCGATATTCCTCAGCAAAAACAAGATATCAGCCACCGCGATTCACGGAAATAAATCGCAAAACGCGAGAACCAAAGCGATTCATGATTTCAAAACCGGCAGAATTAAAATATTGGTCGCGACCGATATTGCCGCCAGAGGAATTGATATTGATAATATCTCGCATGTTATAAATTTTGAACTGCCAAACGAAGCGGAAAGTTATATTCACAGAATCGGAAGAACCGCGCGAGCGGGCGCCGAGGGAACGGCATTTTCATTTTGCGCGGCTGATGAAAGAAATTTTCTCAGAGATATTGAGACATTGATAGGACAGAAAATACCGATCATGGATCATTCATTTCATTCAGAAACCGCGAAAAACGCAGTCGGTCCGTCAGCCAGACCATTGCCGCAGAAACCTTTCGGCAACAATGCCGGATTTAAACATAAATCTTTTCCCGCATCAAAAAATAAAAATTATTTTTCCAAAAACGCAAAATCGGGAAACAGATTCAAACGCAGTCCAAAAAAATGGTAAAGCGAAGGATTTTACTCGCGCCAAATTTTGAATTGCAACCAGGCGATTAAACCATAATTATTTACAGCCAAACAATGACAGACGCTGACAACACAACAATCTTTGATTTAATTGTCGCCTACTCGGGCGCGATCGCAAAAAGCGCAAGAAACGGCAATTACAAAGAAGCTGTCCCCTTTTCCGCCAACAGCAAAAATGAAATTTACAATGACAGCTATCGATATTTCTTATCGAGATGCAAAAAGATGGGAATCAAGGCCGCTTTCGCCACTTCCGATGATATTATAGGAGAAGGTCTTTTCCAAAGTTTCTGGACATACGACAAGGGATGGAAAAGAAATTACGGCAAAGCGCATTCAAAAATATTTTTATATAAATTCACGCCAACGACTCAAAAGCAAAAACTGAAACTCAAATTGCTGACTGATTCAAAATCCATTTATCTTTTCAACAATCAACGATTAAAAGATATTTTTCAAAATAAACTGAACACTTACAAACATTTCAAAGAATTTGCCATTCCCACGGTGGAAGTGAAAAATCTCTCGGCGCGCGAAGTAAACACTGCAAAAGGCGAAATGGATTCATTACTAAAAAAAAGCAAATACAAAAATGATTTTAACGGCAGCTACATAATCAAAGATAAAACCGGATCCAGCGGTCTTAAAATATTTAAAGTAAACTTTGACAAGTCAGGCATTGCGAACGGAGATGAAATCACTCGGCAATTTGAATCCGATAAAAAAAGAAAAAAAATATCATCCTACATTATGCAACCGTTCATTGATTGCAATGACGGATTTGTTTTCGGAAAATCCGGCGGACTTATTGATTTGCGGGTAATTGTTCTGAATGATGAAATAATACAAACATACATAAGAATCGCAAAAAAAGGAAGTTTCAAATGCAATGAACATCAAGGCGGAGATTTGATTTACATTCCCATAAACGAGATCCCGAGAGAAGTGCTGGCAATGACCGGGAAAATAATTAAAAGTTTGAAGAAAAAATTAAATCTGAAACATTCGCTATACGCGCTGGATTTTATTCGAAGCGACAGCGGCAACCTGTATTTCATCGAAGGAAACGACCGGCCCGGACTCGACTGGAATCACAAAAAAGCGATAAATGAACGAAAAGCAAAAGAATTGATCAATATGATCGTCGACGAATTGAAATTAATCGTTAAAGAAAAAAATATTTAATGAATCTTTTCATTCACAAATCAGTTGGCTAACTGCTTTTATCGATAACAACAAAACTTACAGGAAAAAAAATCGGGGATGAGAATCCCGTTTTTTTTATTCAAAAATTTTTTTCGTTGGCAAAATTAAACGCGCGCTATTCGCCGTCTTTTTTCCCGCCGATCGCTCCCCTGCCCAGGATTGATTCCAGCTGGCGCGCGGTGTCTTCATTTACATTGATCAAAAAATCGGTTTTTATCAATTTGTCCTGAATTTTCAGGAAGACTTGGTCGTTTCCGGGAATTGTCATGAAAAACATTTTTATTTTGTCAGCTGTCGCCTTGGTCGCGCCGATCGGATAATTGATGGTGACTGCGCCGGGTTTTGTTTTCTTTTCAATGGCTGTTTTTTCTTTGTTCCAAAATTTCCGGCGATTGTTTTCCTGAAACGGCGAATTGGCGATCGCGCGCACCGCTTCGTCAAAATTATTTTCCTCGAGCTCCCAGACTTTGTTGCACAAAATTTTTTGTTCTCCGTCTTTGAGCGAAACCGTTCCTTCGATCACCACGATTTTTTCTTCTTTCCACAGAGATTCCTGTTCTTTGTACAATCTGGGAAAAACCAAAATTTCCACGGAAGTTATTCCATCTTCCAGCATGACGAAAAGCATTGGATCGCCTTTTTTTGTCATGATCTTTTTCATGCTTCTCACAATTCCGCCGACGCGGACAATCCGCTCTTCATCGAAAATTTCTTTCAGCCGAATCAGCGGCAAAATTACTTCAGCCAATTTTTTTTCAAAAAGACTGAACGGATGTTCGGACACATACAGTCCGAGAAATTCTCTTTCCCACGACAAAAGCAAAGATTTTTTTGCCGGCGATTCTTCGCGCAAAAGAATTCTCGGCGGGGATAATTCCGCTCCGCTTCCGGAACCGAACAAACTCGTCTGATTGATATTTCTGGAATGTTCCATTTCTTTTACATACAAAATCAGCTTGTCCATGCTTTCCATCAATTGATTTCGCTCGCCGAAAATATCGAGCGCTCCGCTTTTTATCAATCCTTCCAATGATTTTTTGTTTAAATCTTTGCTGGTGAGACGGCCGAGAAAATCTTCCAAATTTTCGTAGGCGCCGTTTTGCTTTCTTTCATGAATAATCGATTTCACCACATTTTGTCCGACATTGCGGATCGCGTTCAATCCGAAACGAATGCGCGGAGTTCCGCTCTTCACCGAATCAGCGACAACCGTAAATGTCGTATAACTTTCATTGATGCTCGGAGGCAAAATTTCAATTCCCATTTTTCGGCATTCATCTATTTCAATGGCAACGCGCTCCATATTGTCATGATCAGCGGTCAGCAGCGCGGCCATGAATTCCGCCGGATAATTCGCTTTTAAAAATGAAGTTTGATAAGCGATAAAAGCATAACAAGCGGCGTGGCTGCGATTGAATCCGTATCCGGCGAAAGGCTCGATAAACGCAAAAATGTTTTTTGAAACTTCAGCGTCTATTCCCTGAGAAATACAGCCTTTGATGAATTTTTCTTTTTGTTCGGCCAAAAGTTCTGCGTTCTTTTTTCCCATGGCTTTGCGCAGGACATCAGCTTCGCCGAGTGAAAAGCCGGCAAGATCGCGGGCGATTTGCATTACTTGTTCCTGATAAATGGCAATGCCGAAAGTTTTCGCCAGACTGCTCTCCAGCTTCGGATGAACATATTCGACTTTTTGACGGCCGTGTTTTCTCTCAATGTAATCGGGAATCAGATCCATCGGACCCGGACGGTAGAGCGCCACCATGGCGATCAAATCTTCAATGTTTGAAGGAGCCAATTGCTTTAAATATCGTTTCATTCCGCTGGATTCAAATTGAAAAACGCCGGTGGTCAATCCGTCTTGAAAAAGTTTGTACGCTTTTTCATCTTCCAGAGTAATGTCGTCGATTTCTATTTTATTTCCGTAAATTTTTTCAATGATATTTACCGCGGTTTCAATGATCGTCAAATTTTTCAAACCCAAAAAGTCCATTTTCAAAAGTCCGAGATCTTCGATCGGATGAAGAGAATATTGCGTGACAATGGCGTCTTCCTTGTCCCGCGAAAACTGGCAGGGACAATATTCATCCAGCGGTTTCTGACTGATCACAACGCCGCAGGCGTGAGTGGAAGCGTGACGGGCGACACCTTCGAGTTTTTTCGCGAAATCAATTATTCTTTTTGCGTCAGGATTTTTGTCGTAAAGTTCTTTCACTTCAGCCACGCGAGTGACAGCGTCATGCAATTTCATGTTGCCCGGCAGCAATTTTGATATTTGATCGCAAAAGCTGTACGGCATTTCCAGGACTCGTCCCACATCGCGAACAGCGGCGCGCGCGGCCATTGTCCCGAAAGTGATAATTTGCGCCACATGATCTTTGCCGTATTTTTGTTCCACATATTTCAAAACTTCATCGCGCCGAACATCCGCAAAATCAGTATCAATATCAGGCATGGATACGCGGGCGGGATTTAAAAATCTTTCAAACAAAAGATCGTATTTGAGCGGATCGAGATTGGTAATGCTGACAAGATACGCGACCAAACTTCCGGCGGCGGAACCGCGGCCCGGTCCGACTACAACTCCATTGTTCTTCGCCCAATTGATAAAGTCCTGAACAATTAAAAAATAAGAAGCATAGCCGGTATTTTTAATTATCTCCAATTCATATTCAAGTCGTTCAATCACTACTTTTTCCGTTTCGCTCAAATTTTCTTTTTTAAAATCAAAGTTGAAACGCGGTTGAATATTTTCATAACAAAGATTTCTCAGATATTCAAAATCAGTTAATCCGGCGGGAACTTCAAAGTATGGCAATTGAATTTGTCCGAGCGGAATTTCCAGATCGCATTGCTCCGCGATTTTATTCGTATTCTCCAGAACTTCCGGATTGCCGCGAAATATATCAGACATTTGCGCGCAAGTGTGCAGAGAAAAATCCTCGCCCAGATATGACATTCTGTTAGGTTCGTTGATTGTTTTCTTTGTCTGCAGGCAGATCAAAATATCATGCGCTTCCGCGTCTTCGGAATTCACATAATGAGTGTCATTGGTTGCGACTATCGGAATTTCCAATCTTTTTCCCATTTCGAAAATTTTATCGTTTACTTTTTTCTGGTCAGGCAGATTCGGATGATGCTGGACTTCCAGATAAAAATTTTCTCTGCCGAAAACTTCAATATATCGGGCGATCACTTCGTCGATTTTTTCATCATTCCAGCCTTTTAATATGGCGCGAGACACTTCTCCCTGCAGACAAGCGGAAGTGCAAACAATTCCGCCGCTGTATTGCCGTAGAATTTCCCAGTCGATTCTCGGTTTGTAATAAAATCCTTCGAGATGCGCGATGGAAGTCAGCTTGATCAAATTTTTGTAGCCTTCATAATTTTTTGCCAGCAAGATCAGATGAAAACGCTCTTCTTCGGAGGCGACTTTCTTTTTTCTGTCTTCCACAATATAAGCTTCCACGCCGATAATCGGTTTTATGCCGGCGGCCCGGCATTTCTGATAAAACTCAATCGCTCCATGCATTACTCCATGGTCGGTGAGCGCAATCGCGGTCATTCCCTCATCCTTTGCTTTTTGCACCAGATCTTCCAGCTTTGACAATCCGTCCAGCAGGCTGTAGTGGCTGTGAACATGCAATGGAGTGTATTTCATAGAGAAGTTGATTTAATACGGACATTTTAGCACATGAAGAGAAAATATAAAAACATTAAAAAAATCCTCGCTTTTCGAGGATTTTATCAGGATATTTTGAATATATGCAGGCAAAATTAAAAAACATTGGCCTTACAACAATTTGGCGTCATTTCCTGCAATTATTCCAGTGAAATCGAATAACTCTTGTCTCTCGTTAGAACCTCGGCGTGTTTTGCCTTTTGAGAATCAATGACAAAAGAAATATTTTCTTTGTTTATTATTCGTTGCTTGAAATTCATCTCCAGCTGAAGATTTATTTTCGGAATGCCGGCCTGCTTTTGAACCAAGAGATTATATTCGCCGGCTTTTATTTTTTCAACCACTTTTGCCGGCAATTTGTAGCGCCACACGACTTCTTTTGATGTTTTCGGTTCAACTTCGAAAAAAATTCCAAACGCGATTTTTCCGAATTCATTGTAAATATCCACATCTTCTTTTTTGATTTCTTTGTTGCCGATTTTCATTGAAAGCAATTCGCTCGATTCGGGCGCGTAGAGCCGAGTGTAACTGCGGTAGCGCGTCGTCTTCCAGGTAAAGTCCCCGAGGTTTTGATAATTCACGCGCGCTTCGGCAATGAAATCCCCATTATCATTTTCAGTCACACTATAACGCAAAGTTCTGTCCATCACCGAATCGGTTTTCAAGGCAGCCAAATTCGCGTCAACCAGCATGAGATAATCGCCGGAAAAATCTTTCACTTCGCCGGCCAGATCATTTTCCATTGCCAACGCTTGCAGCGCCGGATCATTGAAATACAATAATATTTGCTTTTCCTCGGTTTGCGTTCGAACAACATTGATCAGCGCCGGCCATTGATTCATCGGCAGTTCATACAATCGAGCCATGATCGCCCGCCCCAAATCGCCGATAATGTCTTTTCGTTCTTCCACCGGAATTCCCTGCTTGTAATAACCGTATTCCACCTGATATTCCAGCTGATCCCAGAAATTCGCTTTGTTGAATGTCAATCCGTCAATGGAAAATTCTCCGAGTACGCCTAAAATTTCTTCGAGAACGGTCGGCGTAAAAGCGATCACGCCATCGACTTCGCCTCCGCCTTCTTCACTATAAAAGAATTCCGCTTTTTGCGCTGAAGTCGGAAAATCCGGCCACCAATTCGAATCGCGAAAAAACCATTTCTCCTGTTTCATGTAGGTTCGGATCGGCTCGGGCGCGGGAATATTCAAATACGGTTCAGCCAGCACATCCAGATTGTAGCTGTTGTCAGTGAAAATTTTTTCAATATTCGCGTTTTTAATATCCAGAATTCCGTAAGTGCCGATAAATCCGCCGCTCGGACGCATTTCCCTGTTGTTTTCCATCAAAAGCAAATAAGTGATTTCCTTCGGATATCCGGCAAAGGCTGGCAGCATTTTTCCGACTGTCACAATTCCTTGCATGCTCTGCCGCAATTGCGGAATTCTTTCCTGCAGGGGTTCTAACGCGGAATTGAACACAAACAGCGGATGAAGCCGGCTGATTTCCCCCAATCGATCGTCAGCCTCGGCAAAATCTTTTTCCAGGGATTCCAATTCATTGATCGAATTCGTGATTATGGAAAGAACTTGAACTTTTTGTTCGCCGGTTATTTTGCTGAAACTGATATTTTCCGTTTGCAAAATATCAAGGACTTGTTGACCGATTCCCGTGATTTGTTTCAATGACCGCGACAGATTCTCGCCGATAAACAATATATTGTTCGCGACTGAAAGCTGATTGCTCAAATATTCATTTTTAAAAATTACCGCTTTTTCCACCAGCAACAAATTGATCCGCGCGTCGGAAAAACTTTTTTCCGCCAATCCCAATTCTTCACCGGCCGAGCTGAATTTTTGCGTTCGGATAAACGCTTCAGCTGAATTTAAATGCGCTTGTCCGGCCAGACTTTCGGTGTAAACGGCTTTCAAGGGAACAAAATACGGCAAGAGCGACAAAACTCCGACCAAGACAGCGACAACCGCCAGAAACAAAAATCCAAACAAAAAATACGGCAGTAATTTTACTGGAATCAAAAAAATTTTAGCCAGAACATAAAGTTTGTTTTTGAAATCAAACCTTGAAGGCGGAATGAAATTTTGTTTTTCCGGAATCATCATATTTTCTTATATCATTATACAATCATTCCATATTTTCAACAAAAAAAGATTTGTCCAAACAAATCCTTTTTATTTTTTTATTAATTTATTCGGGCAAACGGCTCAAGGCTGAAAATCTTTTGCTTGTCCGTTTCCGTCAGCAAATTTTTCTCTTCCAAAATTTCCACCAATGTTTTCAATTTAGTGTCTTCTTTTCTCATCATAACGACAAGATCTCCGCGCAGATCAGCCAATTTGTCGTCCAGATAATCTTTTGTCACCATTGTGGATTCAACTTTCTTCAGCCGGGAATCAAGGGAATCGAATCTTTCATCCACGCTTTTAAATTTTTCATCAACTTGATCAAATCTTTCATCCATGCACTTGAATCCTTCATCCACGCTCGACTGGGTTGCCGCCTGATCTTTTATAAAAACGACCATTTCAAAAATTTCTTCGATCATTTTATTTTGATTTTCTTGATTATTTTCCATATATTTTCTTTATATTTTAATTATATCACAATTCTCAGCTGATGCCCCATTTGTACCAATATTTCAACCAGCTCAAGATGTGAGTGCGCGTCAATTTGTTTGAAAATATTTGAAGCATTCCGCCGCCCGACTGGCGCGTGTGCAGATGAATCACTTCAGCCCCGGCAAAATAAATGTTTTTGTATCCGGCCAGCTTTATTCGGCGGCACAGGTCAGTGTCTTCAAAATACATAAAAAAACGTTCGTCAAACAAACCGACTTCGTCAAACACTTCACGCGGAACCAAAACGCAAGAACCCTGAATCCAATCAACTTCCCGAGTGGAAGCATGATCAAAATCAGACATGAGAAAACGATCAATCTCGCGCTTGCCAAAAGAAAATTTGCCGAAAAAAGTCCGGCGATAGAGCGGCGTCAAAAAATTGTGCCGGCGATAACAAGTGTATTGAAGCGTGCGGTCAGGATTCAAGAGTCGCGGAGCAACCAATCCAATGTCCGGTTTTTGTTTTATGAATTCAATCAATTTTTTCAACGAATCCTTGAACACGAAAATATCCGGATTCATCACGAGAATATATTTTCCTTTTGCTTCTTTTATCCCCAGATTGTTGCCCGCGCCCATTCCCCTATTTTTTTCCGACAAAATCAATTTCACGCTCGAATAATTTTTTTTCATCATGTCAGCGATATTATCTTGCGAACCATTGTCCACCACAATTATCTCAAACGAAAAATCAAGCGCAGATTCCAAAATCGTCTTGATGCAATTCTTTATCAGCCCGCTCATTTTGTAGCTGACAATAATAATGGAGAGTTCCATAGCTTTAAATAATTATTGATTCATCCATTCTGAAATGTCTTCCGGATTTATTTTTATATTTTGCCGAATGGCGTTTCTTTTTGTTTTCAATCGCTTCCAATTTTTTATTACATCAGACCACGCGCGCAAATTTCTCGTTTCGCAAAAAACAACATAAACACCTTTCATCGCTTCATACCAGAATACCGGCCAGACAAAAGAAAAATTAAATCGCGGAATATTTTTTATAATGAAATACAAATGATTGCGATAAGAATAAAAATTGGCGAATCTTGATTTTCGCTGACGGTTTCTCGCTATTTCCATTTTTGTCATTTTGTTCGCCGGCGTTTTCACGCTGCGATCATGATAAGCCACGGCGCTCGGAACGAGCCAGCTGGTCCAGCCGGCCAGACGCAGGCGATGCGCCAGATCAACATCTTCTTTGTAGCTGAAAAAATCTTCGTCAAAATATTCTTTTTCAAATGCAACCGAATCCAGCGCGATGCGGCGATAGAACGGAACAGCCGCGGAAATTCCGAAAACTTCTTCGACCGCGTCGTATTGTCCGGCATCCACTTCACCGGCTCCGCGATCGATCACACGATAACTCTTGTAAATTTTCAATCCGACAGAATCAATGTATTTTGTATTTTCATTGTCAGCCATGCGCAAAATTTTTCCATTGACAGAACCGGCTTGCGGATGTTCATCCATGAAACGAACCAATTCTTCGAGATAATTCGGTTCGAGAACAACATCTTGATTCAAACATAAAACATATTCGGTCCGGCTCCAATGAATCGTCTGATTGTACGCTCTGGCAAATCCGAGATTTTCTTTGTGCTTTACTATCGGCAAATGAGGAAAACGTTCGGCGATCAATTCCAATGTTTTGTCATTTGAACCATTGTCAATCAGAACGAGGGAAAAATCGGAAAAAGTCTGGCGAAAAATGGAATTCAAACAATTTTCAATGTATTTTTCACCGTTCCAGGTGACCAAATTTATTGAAACGCGAGGCATATTTGGTTTTGTTATTAATATAGATCATCTCGGCGGGTCGCCCCCGATCCGCTACACATTTCACTAGTCTCGCTAGTCTCGCTAGTCTTGCTTGTCTCGCTCGTCTTGCTTTCTCGCCTTCGGCGTTACGAAAAATCCCAAATGATATTTTTTCCCGAGCATGAGTCTGGTTTGCGCTTCGATCGCCGGAATTGAACCGAAGATGATCAGCGTGACAGGCAGGAGAATCCATTGCAAAAGCATAATTGAATACTTCCACTTCTTGTGTTTTCGCGGACGCGGAGGCAAGAGCAAAATACTGATTATAGCGGAAACCAAGATGCCAAGCATGGCCGCGGTCATGAGCCATTCCAAAACATAAGGCGCGTTCTGAACCAGTATTGATGTGGAAACAATGCTATGGCCGGCAACGAGAAGCGGCAATCTCCCGAGAATGAAAATCAGAATCGGCGATGTTGCCCAGGAATACATTCCTTCGCCCAAATTCCAAGTGTATTTCAATTTTTTTAACCAAGGAATTTTTTTATTATTGCGAAATTTCCACAGCATGTACGGAAAATGTTCCACTCCCCAGCCCCAGCGGCGCTGTTGTTTGTACAAACTCTTGAATCCTTGCCAATAATTATCAGACATTACAGTGTCCATGGAAACCGGAATATACATCGGTTCAACGGAATAATCGCCGTCATAGCGAAAAAAACATTGCAAAAAAATTCTGGAATCATCGGTGACAATATCTTTTTGCCAAAATCCAACATCCAAAAGCGCGCGAAAACTCATGCTGTGCGAAGAAAATGTGTACATTCTTTCCGGCCGCATCAATTCGGACAAAAGCCAGAAAATGGTGCCGAACGCGGTCACTCTCATGGCTGCCGGAGCATCCCAGATATTATTGTTGTACAAAACCGCCGGCTGATATGATGTGCGCGTTGGTTTTGGATTCGTCAAATATTTGTAAGCCAAATATGCGAAATATTGCCTATTGACGCAAGTATCGCAGTCAAAATAGGAAACAATCAAATTGTCATATGGAATTCCCAGCTCATCAACCAATTCCAGAGATCTGTAGCCCATCCAATTGGCATTCGCACCCTTGCCCTTTAATTCATCCGGCAATCCGTCAGGATGAATTGTGATCAACAATTTATAAAATTTCTTTTCAAACTCTTTTTTTATTTGCTCGGCTTTGGGCAAAAAATCAGATTCCATTCGTCCTTCTCCGCCCAAAACGACAATCATCTTGTTGGTCGGATATGTGCCGGAACAAAGACTGTTGAATGTCGTGCGCAGGACTTCCACTGATTCGCCGGCTGTCGGCAGATAAATAATATGATAATATTCCCGCCAACGGCTGATTTCACGCACTTTTTCAAACCAGTCGATGCGAAGCGCTGACTTGTATTTTTTGTAGGAAATATTCACATAAAAAACAAAATACAAAACTCGAAGCAGCCAATACAAGTCAAAAATGATAATGAATATAATAACCCAGAGCGGCCGAACAAATGAGAAAACAAGCGCGAAAATAAAAGTCATCCAGACCAATGCGCCGGGAATTATTTCTAAAATTCGATATTTTATGTTAGTCGGAGTCATAGTGATGTCTCTGCCAGATTATCATAAAAAATTGAGGGATACAAGCGCGGAACAATCCGTTTATAACTGAAAGCTTTTTCGAGGAAATTGACTTATTCCAAGAAATATTGCTTAATTCCTAAAACAAAATTTGCTAATTTGGAATCAATTCATTTCAATGGATCAAATCATAAACAACATACGCCATTCCCAAGAAAAAAATCATTATGAAAAACCAGCCGGCGATTTTAAATTTTGGCAGAGAAAATTCCGGCGCGCGATCGCCTTTTTTCTTTGCTTGCCAAAAAGTGAAAATTATTATGATGCTGGTGAAACCGACGGTAAAACCGCCGACAATGCCAATTGTTTCAATAAAATCTCTAATGCCGGCCAAAAATAAAATCAATGGCACGCTCATTGTAATAATCCAGGAAGAAAATTTTGATAATTTCAAATCCAAATGAAAAAAATCCCGAATAATCAAGCCAATGGTGAGAAAACTGGTGCCAATGGCGAAAAAGGCAAACAAATTTCCAAAAATTATCATGTACGGTCCGATTACATTTCCCAGACCGACAGTCGCGACCTCAGTCGTGTTTCTTCCGGTGACGCCAATGACAATGCAAGCGAAAATAATATAAATTATTATTGGAATAATTGTTCCCAGCACAACGGCTTTTTTCAATTGCCTTTCTTCTTGCTTTAAAATTTCCCGCATGGTGACGACCGAAGCCGCTCCGCTCATTGCGAAAAGAATCACGCCGTAAGGAATAAACCATTGGCTCAAATCAATATAATTGTAATTCGAAATATCAATCGCTCCGCCGCTCGCGCCCCAAATCACCATTATGACAATAACAAATCCGACAACCAGCCACAATTCAAACACTTTTACCGCGTTCAATCCGAAGAAAAGAACAATCGCGGCGGCAGCGAAAAAAATCAGACTGTAAACGAATTTGTCTCCGCCCAGCAAGGAGGAAAGTATCGCGCCCTCGCCGATAATATACGCCAGAAGAGCGCCAAAACCGCCGATAACCAAATTAAAAGTTTGCAATTTGTAAAACCGAGATCCCAAATATTTTTTCGCGTAACCGGCCAGCTGATGCCGCGCCCGCGTGCGCAGAATAATTTCCGCCACCATCAAATTTGTAATCAGTACGACACTGCCCAAGACGCAAAGCAAAATCAATCCGGGAATAAGTCCGACCGCGGCAATGGCAAACGGCAAACTCAAAACTCCGGCGCCGATAATCGTTCCGATGAGAGTCGCGACCGCTTCCGCAAAATATATTTTTTTCATGTTAATTTTTTATTTTTGTTTTTTATTCATTCTGATTTATCCACGACTATGGTTTTTCCGCCCGGTTGGCTGACTATGCCGATCGCGATGTATTCCAGAGCGTCCGCTGAAATATTCTTCATTTCATGTTCAGCGCCCTGCGGAATATAAACAGTATCCGTGGCGTCAAGAATTGAATTTTCCTTGTCAATATTAATTTCCGCTTTTCCCGACAGCACAATGAAAATCTCATCCATATATTCATGATAATGCCGCGCGAAACTTTTTCCCGCTTCCATCTTCGCCCAATTTATCATTTGAACAACGCCTTCAATCCTGAGCTCATCAACATTAAAAATAACTTTCTTCAACACGCCGGGATTTTGCGGATCTTCATGCCCCGCGGGAATGAACTCCAAATTTTTTATACTGAATTTTTTCATATTTTAAATTTTCCTGATGTTCGAAATCACGTCGGTTACCGAGTCGGGCGTCAGCGACATGCTGTTGATTTTATTTTTTACGAGGAAGCGGGCGAATTCGGGAAAATCAGACGGCGCTTGACCGCAAATTCCTATTTTTTTCTTTTTCTTCCGGCAAATTTTTATCACTTGAGAAATGCTTCGCAATACAGCCGGATTCAATTCATCATAAATTTCGCTAACCAGCGCGGAATCGCGGTCAACGCCCAAAATCAATTGCGTCAGATCATTGCTTCCGATGCTGTAGCCGTCAACCAATTTTAAAAATTCTTCCGCCAGAATAATATTGACCGGCAATTCGCACATCAAATATATTTTGAAATTTTTATTTCTTTTCAATCCGTTTTCAGCGAGAATTTGAATCACTTTTTTCGCTTCTTCCACTGACCGGCAAAACGGAATCATTACATTGACATTGTTCAAACCGAATTCATTGATCACTTTTTTGATCGCATTTATTTCCAGGACAAAAGCTTTTTTGAATTTTTCATCATAATAGCGAGACGCGCCGCGCCAGCCGAGCATGGGATTGGCTTCCGCCGGTTCGTACAAATTTCCGCCGAGCAAGCTTCGGTATTCATTGGTTTTAAAATCGGAAAAACGGACAATCACTTCTTTCGGAAAAAAAGCGGCCGCGATCTGTCCGACTCCCTCGGCCAGCTTGTCAACGAAAAATTGCGCTTTGTTCTCGTGCGAAGGGGAAATCTTTTCAATTTTATTTTTCAATCCTGCCGGCAAATTCAGATAATCGAGCAATGCCAGCGGATGCACTTTTATATAATTGCTGATGATGAATTCTTCGCGGGCGAGTCCGACTCCCCTGTTCGGCAGGAATGAATCGACAAAAGCGATTTCCGGAGAGCCGATATTCATCATGATATCAACTTTTGAAGGAAGTTTTATTTTCTTCAAATTGATTTTCTTCACGTCAAATTTCAACCAGCCGGAATAAACTTTTCCTTGCGCGCCGGACGCGCAATCAACAGTGGCTTTTTGTCCGGTTTTCAGAATTTCGGTCGCATTTCCCGTTCCGACAACGCAAGGAACTCCGAGCTCGCGGCTGACAATGGCCGCGTGGCAAGTCCGCCCGCCGGAATCAGTGATAATGGCGGCCGCTTTTTTCATTATCGGCTCCCAGGCCGGATCAGTTGATTTTGCAACCAAGATTTCGCCCGGATGGAAAGATGACAATTCTTTTTCCGATTTGATCACTCTAATAATGCCGGTGGAAATTTTTCTGCCGATGGAGACTCCGCTGACCAAGCTTTCTGATTTTTCTTTTAAACTAAACTCTGTTGCGATGTGCTGAAGTTTTTGCGTATGAACCGTTTCCGGTCTGGCCTGCACAATGTAAATTTTTTTGTCAGCTCCGTCTTTCGCCCATTCAATATCCATCGGCCTTTTGAAATGATTTTCAATTGCCATTCCATAGCGCGCCAGTATTAGTATTTCTTCATCAGACAAAACTGTCTTGATTCTGTCTTCTTTTTTCGTCAAAATATTTTTCGTTGTCTTCGCGTTTTTTTCCGAATACCGCAATGTCCATTCTTTTTCTCCGATAAACTTTTTTATAATCGGTTTGAATTTTTTATTAAGAGTTTTTTTGAAAACAAAATATTCATCAGGAGAAATTCTTCCTTTTACCACATTTTCTCCCAATCCCCAGCCCGCGTCAATCATCACCAGATCGCGAAAACCGCTTTCCGTTTCCAGCGTGAACATTACGCCGGCGGAAGCTCTGTCGCTCCGCACCATCTTTTGCACGCCCACGGAAACGCCGACGCGCCAGAGCGGAAAATGTTTGTCTTCCCGATAAGAAATGGCGCGATCAGTGAAAAGAGAGGCAAAACTTTTTCGAATATGCGATAGCAATTCCCGTTCGCCGGAAATATTCAAATACGATTCCAGCTGTCCGGCAAATGAAGCCATCGGCAGATCTTCCGCTGTCGCTGAACTGCGAACAGCCACTGACAAATTTTTCGTTTTGTAATGCGCTGACAATTTCTCGTATGCTTCGATAATTTGTTTTTTCAAAATTTCCGAAAACTCAGCTTGCGTGATCAAATTTCGAACTTGTTCGCTGCGATTTTGCAAATCTTCAACATTCCGCGTGTCCAGTCCGCTGAGAATATCAGCGATTTTTCCGTTCAGTTTCGATTCTTTGATAAAATCAAAATACGCTTTGGCTGTCACGCTAAAACCGTTCGGAACATTGATTCCGAGCTTGCTTATTTTTCCGTACATTTCACCCAGAGCCGCATTCTTTCCGCCGACAAGGCTGATATCTTTTTTTCCGATTTCCGAAAAAAACAAAATGTATTTATCTTTGCGGCTTTTCATAATTTATATTTCTTTTATTTCCACCAAATTGACATTTCCGCTCACGCCGACCGGTTCGCCGGCAATAATTATAATTGTTTCTTCCTTTTTGGCGAACTTTTTTTTCTTTATAAATCCGATGGATCGGTCAATCAATTCTTCCAATGATTCGCAATGAGGCAATATAAACGGGATGATTCCCCATGACAACATAAGCTGCCGTTGGATTCTTTCATCGTCGCAAGCGACGAGCATCGGCAATTCCGGACGATAACGGCAAACGATGCGAGCGGAATCTCCGGACAATGAAGCGACTAAAATTAATTTCGCGTCCAGATGATTGGCCAGCATCTTTGCGATACTGCTCACCGCTTCGCCGGTGGAAATTATTTTTTTCAGTTTATCCTGCAAAACGATATCATCATAAGTTGATGCTTCCGTTTTATTGATAATTTTCGCCATAACATCCACTGTTTCCGCCGGAAATTTTCCATTGGCCGTTTCGCCGGAAAGCATAACCGCGTCAGTGTGATCGATTACCGCATTGGCCACATCGCTGACCTCGGCTCTGGTCGGACGCGGATTATTGATCATGGAATCAAGCATTTGCGTGGCGACAATCACCGGCTTGGCCGCTTGCAGACATTTGTCGATTATCATTTTCTGGATCAGAGGAACATCTTCGGCCGGCAACTCTATTCCCAAATCTCCGCGCGCCACCATCACGCCGTCGGTCGCTTCGATTATTTCATCCAAATTTTTTATCGCTTCCATTCTTTCAACTTTCACGATAATTTTTATTTCATGCGGAGAATCCAATTTCAATTGCTGAGAATATTTCTTGATCAAATATTTCAAATCATAAACTTCCTTCGCGCTGCGCACGAACGACAAAGCGACAAAATCAACTTTGTTTTTTATTCCGAAAAATAAATCTTCTTTGTCTTTTTCGGAAAGCGAAGGAACGGTCACATTCGTGTCCGGCAAATTCATTCCTTTGTGAGAAGTCACCAGTCCGCCGTTTTTCACAATGCAATAAACATCTCTTCCCTTCACTTCCTTTATTACAACTTCAATCAAACCGTCGGCGATCAATATCCGCTGGTTCGGCTCAACATCGAGATGCATGTTTTCGTAAGTGACGGGAATTTTGTTTTCACCGGCTTTTTTTGAAGTCGTGAGAATCACTTCCTTTCCTTTTACCAGCTGAATTCCCGCCTCGGGCAAATCGCCCAATCTGATCCGAGGACCTTGCAAATCCTGCAGAATCGCCACGGTCGCTTTTGATTCTTTGGCCGCTTCGCGAATGTTTTTTATTACTTTCAAATGATACTCATGGACATTGTGCGAAAAATTCAGACGCGCGACATTCATTCCGTTTTTGATCAATGTTTTTATTATTTGTTTTGTTTCCGAAGTGGGTCCGAGAGTACAGACGATTTTGGTCCTTTTCATAATTTTTTTTATATTTTTATTTTTTCGGAGTATTGGCTGACAACCGGAATTTCCCAGTACTCGCCCTGCATTGTTTTTATTATCGCGATAATTGAAACAGCGACAAAAACCAGACTGAACAACATCCAGATGAACGGTCCGATAAACGGCAGAATATTCAGCACCCAAATAATTATTTCCGCCAAAAACAAAGCCAATCCTTGTTTCGCGTGAGTCTGCACATAACGGCTGTCTTTCTTTAAAAATAAAGGAAATAAACACAAAACGCCGACATAACTCAAGGCGGCGATTGTTTTGTTGTCCCGAACATCTTTTGCGTCAAATTGCATTTTGCTTGTCATAAAATCATTGGTTATTTATTTAAGGAATATTTTAAAAAATATTTTTTGCGATTAAAGCTCCACATCTTCAAAATGAACAAACCGCGGTCGGAGCGAGAAGATTTCCACCACCAAAATATCAAAACGAGGGAAAAACCCATTATAATTTTCATTTTCCAGTAAAAAAAAGTCCATTGTTTGCGAGATTTTTTCCTTCTTTTTTTTCGTCACCGCGTCCTCGCCCCAGCCGAATGCCGGCGTTGTCCGCGTCTTTACTTCCACAAAAACGATTTCATTTTCTTTTCGGCAGATCAAATCTATTTCGCCTGACTTTTTTTGCCAATTGGAGGCAACGAATTCATAGCCCTTTTCTTCAAAATACTTTCTCGCCAATTCCTCGCCCCAGGCGCCGAGCTTTTTCCTGAATCCTTTCATAACCAATCGAGTTATTTCACGACAGATCCGACCATCCAATTCATTAAATCGCTATATAAATTCGTGATAATCAAAAATCCGATCAAAATTATTACAATGCCGAGCAATTTGTAAAATGTCCGGCTGCCGCCCATCATCGCCTTTTCCGCAAAATCAATATAGCCGATAAATTCCAGCGCCCAATCCGGCTTTCTCACGAAAATAAAACCAATGCCGCACGCGATCAATCCGATTATTATTCTTGCAATCATAAATTTTTTATATTAATTTTATCATACCACAATCGCACTGAAAATAAAAAACTTCTTGTCTCAGGTGAAAGACAAGAAGCGTTACGCTAATCCAAAGTACCGTTCTCTAAAAAATTGTAAAAAATTTTCCTCATTTCCTGAGTACCGCCGCAATCACACATCAGAACTCGAACCGATTGAAATCCTTTTCGCTCCAAAAGGTTGATTTTTTCAGGCAGAAAGCAATCGCACATGACGAAGGTCAATTTTTCCAATGGGAAATCAGAATCAGCCGCCAACTCGATCGCTCTTTCCGATCCGCTCGCGCCGACATAGATGACCAACTGGTCGATAATCGGCAGAATCGTTTGCAATTCTTTCCAATTTTCCTCGATTTTTGCTACAACAGGATTAACAAACGGTTTCAATTTCTTTATTTCGGAAATTTGGATTTGAATGTCCCTTGTTTCGTGTAAAAGAAATACTTTCCTTCCTTCCCGCTCGTGCCAGCCATTTTCTCCCCGAATGAATCTGTTGTAAGAAACCAACGCGATTTTTTTCATCCGATCCTCCTTGTTGATCCAATCAAATTTTCCGCCCGCAGATAATGCAAAATTTCGCATCCGCGAGCTTGCGCTGAAATCCGTGGCTTGCTGTGCCGCACATGCCGAAATATTTGCCTTCAGCGAAATTTTCCTTTGCGCCTTCTTTTTCATCAAGATCGATCGGCTCGTTCGGCGGCGGAAGCTTGGTTCCGCATTGGTTGCAAAAATTCGCCAGACTTCCCATTTTATTTTCGCACTTCGGACAAGTGATTCCGGACATGGACGCTCCTCCTTTGGTTCAATCTGGATTAGTAATATTACAATATTCTCAAATTTAAGTCAATCTCAAATAAAGAATCAGCGTTTGCGCTGATTCTTGTTCCAAATCTTAATTGATTTTCCGATAAAAAAACTTTCTTCCAAAACCGTCCCTTCGATCTTGCTCCGCGTTGATACAAACATACCGACAAGCGAAGCGGAATCTCAAAACTTATACTTTATAAAACGAGATTGACTTCAGGAAATAGAATGATTGAATTCAAAATCCCGATTGGAAAAGCGCGAAGTAAATCGCAAGGAACATCACAAACCACAAAAACTCGGCAATCAAAATCGAAATAAGAGATTTCCAGCCGTGTTTGATTGCTACGATTATTGCCGGTCCGAAAATTACCAGCGCGTACAAAAGAATTATTGTGATGATAGCGACAATTCCAAAAATGAGATCCGGATTGAAAGCGCGGAATAAGTTGGATTCTGATACAAAGCTAAACAAGTACGTTAAACCAACAACCAAAATAGCGGAAAGAAAACTGACTGACGCATTGGTGAGATTCAATATACTGATTGAGCTTTGCTGATTTCGAGAAACTATTTGCTGACCGGTTCCGATTGTCGGCTGTTCATTTTTTCCGCCGCGCCGCTTCAAAAATTTTGATAAGAAATATACGCCAACGAATATGGCGGCAATACCGAATATTACTAAAAGAATTGAACTCAAATACAATCTAAACCAGCTTGTCGAGTACTGTCCTTTGACTAAATAACTTTCGTTTGGCGCAAGATTTTTCGCGTCCTTTACAAATGGAGCATACGAACCGATCATTCCAACCACGTTGTCTAAATTACGATCGGAAATTCCCACGGACGCGGAAAGCTCGCTTGATTGAAGTCCGGTTGCATTATAATTGACAGACGCGCGTTTGCCTTTTAGTAAAAGATCGCTGTCAACATCTACCGCGACTCTGATTTGTTGAATCCTTGAAGGAACTTTTATTGTTTCAAAATTAAATTTGTAAAGGCCGAGGCTCTCGCTGACATAACCTTTTGCGGCATAAGCGATGATAATCGCAGTAGATTTGTAGGATTCAACCGGAGTTGGCAAGATAAGGCGATAAAGATTTCCGGATTTTGTATATTGAATTTTTTGATATTCGGTTTTGCCATTTCCATTGCCGGCATAATAGTATTGTTGCGCATAGTCGGGATCGCGATATTCCAAACACGGACGCGCCGGATCTGTGTAGTCGTAATTGACGCACTCTTGAGGAAGCTTCATTTGGTAAATGACCATTTCCTCGGGAGACACTTTCGGTATTTCAAATAAAAACTCTGTCAAAGGTTTTTCGTCAGAATTTGTAATCGCTATTTTTGCGTAGGTAATGGCCTCTCCATTACCGCGAAAAATTACCGTATAATAATGATTTTGACCGAACAAAAGTTCGGTTTGCGCGGAAGCTCCTCCGGCAAAACCAAAAAAAACGAACAATGAAAGCGACGCCAGAGAAATAATTTTTCCGAAAAATTTGATCATGTTTTTGTCAGTTAATACTATTAATTTATTTATTCCGTATGATTGATTACTTTTCGGTAATTATTCTTCTTTCCAGAAGATCAGCTTGCGCTGGCTCTGCTTTAATACAAACCAGCCAATAAACGAAGTCTGCTTTCAAATTGGTGCCCAGGAGAGGAGTTGAACCTCCATGCCCTTGCGGGCGCTACCACCTCAAGGTAGTGCGTGTACCAGTTTCGCCACCTGGGCTTAATTTAAACTACAATCGCGCGCTATGAAGCGGCAAATTAAAATTCACCGCTTCATATCTCTTGAAAATTTATTCTACACTAATCGCTTGAACAGGGCAAGCGTCTTTCGATTGGTTGATCATTTCTTCTTTTCCGGCGAAATCGCCGGCAATAACTTCCGCTTTGCCGTCATCGCCCATTTTGAAAACATCGGGCGCAATGGAAACGCATGATCCGCAGCCGATGCAGGTTTCTTTGTTTAGTTTTGGCATCATATTTTTTTTATTATCACGGCGCTCGAGGTCTATTTGAAAAATAAATCACCGAGACCGCGATTATTAATTATTATTTAAATTATTGTATCAGCTCTTTCCTTTCCCACGATTACATTCAATTTTTCCGGCTCAACTTCCACGATAACCGGCGTTTTCATAATTTTATAATCATCCAGAACCACCGGCAAGTATTCAAAACTTTTGATATCAAACTTGTCTCCCTGAAAAACACTGTCAATCTTCATTCCGACAACTTTGTCATGCAGCCAGCCCTTTGCTTTTACTTTTGTCTTGATGAACAATTCCAGTTTTCGGTCGCGCACCGAACATTTTTTGTATGCTTTGTCCGGAATTTCATCTTTTCGCGGATAATAAAAATTGCATATTTCCACTTCATAGCAGGTGACGCCGGGAATTATTTTGTATTCATCTTTTTCAATGGACATGCGCGGCAAATTTTTGTTGATTTTCATGTTTGTAAAAAAATAATATGAATTGATTTTTCCCAAATCAAATTTAATTATTTTTCTTGCCGCCAGAATGTCGCAGGCTGATTCTCCCTCGGGAACTCCGAGATATCTTGCCAGATCATTGCCCTCTCCGATAGGAATTATTCCCAGAGTGACATTATTCTTCGCAACAACATTGATGACTTTTAAAAAAGTTTTGTCATTGCCGACAACCACGACCGTTGTTGTTCCGCGCTTCACTTCATCGCCGATCAATTCTTCCACATTTTTCAGCAATGTCAGTTTTTCGTGCTTTCCCTGAATGTCCAAATCCAAAAGCCGTGTTTTTAATTTGTCTATTATTTTTTCATACTTTTTCTCATCCAAAAAAGTATCATAAATATAATAATACATAGAGCCGTTTTTTCAGAATTTCTTTAGTCCTCGCTCTCGTAATCATTTTCAGCATTTCCTTGTTCTTGCTCCGGTTCAGCTATTGTCCGCACATCCGCCATGGTTGATTTGCCGTTAAAAACCGCGCCGGCGAGAATAATCAATGATTTCGATTGAATATCGCCGTTGATTTCACCGGTGCTCGCCAGTTCGATTTTGTCTTGAACTTCAATATTTCCCTGTACTTTTCCGGAAATATAAGCTTCGCGCGCCGATACATTGGCCACGATTTTCGCGCCTTCGCCGACTTTTAATGTTTTCTCCGTTTTGATTGTTCCCGTAACTTCGCCTTCCACTACAATATTGCCGGAGCTGACCAAATCACCTTCCACTTTTATCGAACTGCCGATGATAGTGTCTTCCGCGCCATTGCCGTTGGCATAGGCTTCGTCGCTTATTTTGAACATAACCTTTTTTGTTAATAATTAATAAGTTTTTCCCTTCCAAGGAACAAAATTATTTTAATGCAATATTCGGCTGAACGCAAGCCGGCTCACATTTCTTTCACTTGTTCGATATTCAACAAGTCAAGCCCGCTCTCCAATATTTTTTTTGTCTTTTCGGCGAGCGCCAATCGCGCTTGCTTCAAATTTTCTTCTTCTTTCAAAATCGGACATTCATGGTAAAAAGTATTAAAATATTGACCGACCTCCAGTAAATATGTGCAAATTTTGCTTGGCGCATTTTCCTCGGCCGAATTTTCCACGACTTCAGCAAACTTTGCCAGCTGGCGAATCAATTTCTTTTCCGCTTTTGTCTTCAATAATGAATAATCAATTTTTCGTTCAGAAGAACTTTCCTCGATTTGTCTTAAAATTGAATTGATGCGAGCGATGGAATACAAAATATACGGTCCGGTGTCTCCTTCCAGCGCCAGCGCTTTTTTCACATCAAAAACTATTACGCTGTTATTGTCGTATTTCAGCATGCTGAATTTGAGGGCGGCCAAAGCGATTTTTTCCGCTGTTTCACGCACTTTTTCCGCAGACCAGTCAGCATGGCGCTTTTCCGTTTCTTCGGTTGTCTGCTTCATGATTTCCGCAAAAAACTTTTCAAAAGCGATGACATTTCCCTTTCGCGAAGCCATCGCGCCTTCGGGCAATGTGACGAAATCATAGGGGACATGGACTTTTTCTTTTTTATCATAACCGAGCAAATCCAACAACTTGAAAATTTGTTTCAAATATAACGACTGTCGCTTGTCAACAACATAAATTGATTTATCCACTTTGTATTCATCAAATTTTTTCATGCCGAGAGGAAGATCTTTCGTTCCATACAGCACATTGCCGTCGGATTTTACCAAGACCAGAACATCCAGGCCGTATTCGCTCAGGTCGGCGATGATCGCGCCTTCGCTTTTCTTTATTTCCGGAATTGTTTTTTCTTGCAATATTTTTTCAATCAATTTTCTTCCTTCGATTTCTTCCCGGCTTTCCCAAAACCAAACATCGAATTTTATTTTCAGCAAATCATAAATTCTCATGAACGATTCCATGCTCCAATCTTTTGTTTCGATCCAGAGTTTTACCATTTCCGATTCTGGATTGTTTTCCGCCAATTCTTTTTGGATTTGAGAAACTTCAGCTCGGCCCTCTTCATCGATTTCCAATCGTTGCGCCGCTTCCGAATAAAGCGCTCCCAAATATTCTCCTTTATTTTCAGGAATAGTATCGCCGGAATGAAATTTCGTCAGATTCCACAAACATTTCGCGATATGCACTCCGCTGTCGCCGATATAATTGGCGGCAACAACTTTTTTGCCCAACGCTCGGTTGATATTCACCAGCGCGGCTCCCAGACAGGCATTGCGCAAATGTCCGATATGAAATTCTTTGTGCGTATTCGGCTGAGAATATTCAATCATTATTTTTTCCGGAATGTCCGCTGTTAATTCGGATTCCGTCAAGCTCTTTGCCGGCTGTTTCATTTCTGTTTCAAAAACACTTTTCGCGAAATACTCATCCTTTATATAAAAATTAATATATGCGCCATGAGTTTGAATGGATTCAATTTCCGGAATTTTATTCATCAAGTTTGTCAGCCCAGAACTATACTCATCTCTTACAAGAAGCAGATTCTTTTTCTTCGTTTGCGCAATTCCGGATATATTGAACGCAATATCTCCGAGTTCAAGGCTCGGCGTTTTTAACAAATCTTCAACCGAAATAATCATGCCGAATATTTTCGACAGTTCGGCCGCCAGTTGTTCTTTTAATTTTTTCATATTTCTTCTTTTACAATTTCTTGTTTTTTCCCGAATTCCGCCAGATCTTCCAATTTGTCGGGCAGATGATCAATGCCGCCAAACTCGGGGACAACGATCGAATGTATTTTCAAATCAGCTTTCAATTTCGGCGAAACCATTTCATCGGCGCCAATGCTCTTGCAGTCATCTTCAATGAAAATATCCGGTTTCACTTCTTCGACAACTTGTTTGTAAGTTTCATCGCCCTGGCGCGCCCGGACAACTTCTCCGGGAAAATCGAATTTACTCAGAACATCTTTGGTCTGCTTTATTTCAAGGAATTTCGTCTGCGAAGTCAGATAAGAAATTTCCGCGCCTTGCTCCACCCAGCCGGTCAATTTTGCAACCGCGCTTTTTATCGGGATATAACTCGCGAAATCATTGAGCTTGTCTTCGGACGGATGCATTAAAATTGTTCCTTCAGTAAAAACGAGAATTTTCATATAACGATTGGTTGAGACTACATGATTTACTGATTGATTACAGATTTACATGATAATATGCGCATCTGAAATCTACAGCCGTCATGCGGTAAATTAATAAAGGTTGATTATTCTTCTAATTTTTACATTTTTGCCGGAGAAAAATATCAATAAGCCTAATTTTAATTTTGAAATTTTCAAATATTCATGAACTTGCTCATAATCCGTTTTCTTTGGATAACCTCTAACTTTCAATTCAACCACAACCTTGCTATCAACAACAAAATCGAATCTTCTTTTTCCAATATTAACGCCTTTATAAAATATTTTCGCGGGCACTTCTGATTCAAATTTTATATTTCTCCTCTCAAATTCAATCGCCATTGCTTTTTGATAAATTTTTTCATATCTATATGCACCCAATTCATTATACACAGAAAAACAAATACCGATAATTTCACGACTCAAGTCGGAATAAATATATTTTGAATCAACCTTCTTCTGCATCTACTATTAATATTATTTACTAATTATACGAAACGCATCAGTAGCTCAGTATGACAATTAAACATTACTCCTTACAAATCAAAACCACAATCACGTAAATCAGTAACGAATCAGTAAATCATGTAGCAAATCAGTAGCTTATACTATTCTCACAAAAAACCTTTTTCCTTTTTTAATGATATCGCCGCTTTCAACATTTGTTTCAAAATTTTCCACTACCTCGTCATTGAGATACACGCCTTTTTGCTCGATTGTTCTCTTTGCTTCCGATTTTGACGGAACCAGTCCGCTTTCGACTAGAACATCGACAATATTTTTTCCCGCCAGATCCGATTCCGGCATTTCATCGGGCGTTTCTTTTTTTGAAAATGTATCAATGAAATTTTGCCGCGCTTTTTTCGATTCCTCCGCGCCGTGATAAATTTCCACAACTTTTTCACCCAATTCCAATTTCAAATCGCGCGGATTTTCACCTGATTTCAACCGATTTTCAAGAGTTGAAAGATCTTCGACCGAAGTGCAAAGTTCAAAACCCGGTAAAATCATTTCATCCGGCCAAGCCATGACCTTGCCGAACATTTCATTGGCCGAATCTTCCAATGTAATCATGTTTCCTTCGGTTTTTCCCATTTTCTTTCCGGTCGGATCAACCAGCAATTTATTCGTCAAAACGAATTTTTCTTTATGCTTCATTGTTTTCAAAAGATTTCTGCCGACAAGCATGTTGAAAGTCTGATCATTGCCGCCGACTTCGCCGTCAACCTCCATGGCAACGGAATCATAACCTTGCATCAGCGGATATAAAAATTCATGAAGCCCGATCGGCTTTCCGTCTTTCATTCTTTTTTCAAACATGTCGCGCTCCAGCAATTGCTGAACCGTGAGATGAGAGGCGATATCCAAAATCTCACCGAAATTCAACTTTCCCAGCCATTCGTCATTGTATTTCAATTCCGCCGGATTTTCTCCGTCAAAATTCAGCAAAACCGAAGCTTGTTCTTTGTATTTTTCACAATTTTCCAGCACTTGTTCGCGAGTCAACGGCTTTCTCACCGCCATTTTGTCAGTCGGATCGCCGATCATGGCGGTAAAACTGCCGATCAGCAAAATCACTTTGTGGCCGAGTTCTTGGAATTGCTTCATTTTCATCAAATTGATCGCATGGCCGAGGTGCAGAGTCGGACCGGTCGGATCGATTCCCAAATACAATTTTAACTGTTCGCCTTTTTTTAATTTCTCTTCCAAAAATTCTCTGTTGGGAAAAATATTTTCAACTCCGCGAGTTAAAAGTTCATTGATTTTTTCCGCATTTGTTTCAATATTCATTTTTGACATACTATCTATAAATAATTTGTTATTATTGCAATATCATGATGAGAGGACACGCCCAAGGTTTCGTCCGAAGGCTGCTCCCTCTCGTTTTTTTTTATTTTCTGCGAAGATTTTTCAACTTTCTATCCTTATTTTAATTTCCGCCGGTTCACTTTTGCCGGCGACAAAAAATTTTCATTGGTTATTATGCTTTTGCCTGTCTTTTTTTCCAAGGCAATTCGCGCGCCCTTGGCAATCTTACCGCCTCTCTTTGCCGGCAGTTTATTCTCTTCCAGTCCGCACGCTTTCATGGCATTCGCAATCTCTCTGGTGGACAATTCCGCTAGCGCCGTAAAAATAAGTTCAGCTTCGCTCATGTGATCTCGCAAATTTTGCGTTTTCAAACTCTTTGATTTTTTATGTTCTTGAACTGTTAAACCGCTCCATTCTTCGTGAATAATATTTGTCAAAATCGCAAATTCATTGCCTTTTTTCACATCATTCTCAGCCCAATAATCCGTCAGCTTGTTTCTGGTTTCCTGTCCTGACATTCGCTGTTGAATCCACTTCTCGCTTCTTCCCTGTTTTTGCCAATATTCACGCGAACGATTTAATGCGATTTCCGGATTAACCATTTCTTGCATTCGCTCATATCCGACTTTTGCCAGCCAGAGTTTAATCGGTTCGGCTTTTTTTGACGGAACCGCTTGAATTATTCTTAACAAATGCTCCACCGTACCTGCGAGTGTTTTTCTCTTTTTACCTGTTGTTGTAATCATTTCTACCTGGGGACAATTTGTCACCACATAATTTCCGAGTTCCATATCTCGCTTTCTCAACTTTTTTAAATAATCGGTAGGATTACTGCTTTCTGTCAATGCAAAAATAATATCGACAACGGAAAAATACCATGTTTCAGTTTTTTCATCGTAATGCCGGCGAATTTTGAAATTTTCGAAAATCGCCAATGATTGATTCTTATTCACCATATTTATAATTTTCAGTTGCGCTACAAGAAACAATACTTTTATTTCAACGCCCCGAGCTGTTCGAGTATTTTCTCCAGCTTTTCCCGCGCCTCAGCCAACTTTTGCCGTTCTCCTTCAACAACCGGCCTTGGCGCGTTGTTAACGAACTCATCATTGCTCAATTTTTTTTCCATTCCTGAAATATAGTTTTCCAAATTATTTTTTTCTTTTTCAATTCTTTCCTTTTCTTTTTCAGGATCAATCAAATCAGTCATATAAAAATATATTTCTCCCATGGGCACAAAATCCTTTATGAATTTTTCCTGTTCCTGCCGAGTGAATGTTAATACTTCAGCTCGAGACAAAGCAGTGATATTTTCCCGCTGTTCCTTTATTAAATTTTCATTGTCGGAAATTATTGAGATTCTTATTTTCTTTGCCGGTTGAACTTTATTTTCAGAGCGAACATTTCTTATTTTGATTATCAATTCTTTAACCGATTCAAATTCTTTTTCCGAGTTTTCATCAATTGCTTTTTCAGCAAATTCCGGCCATTCGGAAATCATAAGCGATTTTTCTTTTGGATTCATTTGTTTCCAAATTGTTTCCGTCACAAACGGCACGAACGGATGCCAGAGCTTCAACAAATTTTTAAAAATATATTTCAACATCTCTTCTTTGTTTTGTTCCACTTTGGAAATTTCCAAATACCAATCCGCGAAATCATTCCAAGTGAATTCGCGCAGTAATTCGCCGGCAGAAGAAAAATTATATTCATCCAACAATTTAGTCACTTCTCGAATCAACTTGTTGAATCTCGAAATAATCCATCGATCCGCCAGCGTTTTGCTTAACTCGCTTATCTCGCTTGCTTGCTTATCTCGCCCGCCTTGCTCCATCAAAATAAATCTTGAAATATTCCAAAGTTTATTCACAAAATTTCGATAACCTTCAATCTTTTCATCATATAAACGAATATCATTGCCCGCCGTATTGCCGATGAGCAGAGACAAACGCACTGCGTCAAATCCGTATTTCCGACCGGCGTCGAGCGGATCGATCGCTGTTTCGGGTTTTGATTTTGACATTTTGTCGCCTTCTTTGTCGCGGATGAGTCCGTGCAAATAAACATTTTCAAACGGAACTTCGCCCGTCGCATAAGTTGTCATGAGAATCATGCGCGCGACCCAGAAAAATAAAATATCGTAGCCGGTTTCGAGAACCGTTGTCGGATGAAATCTTTTTAAAAGCGGATTTTCTTTTTTGTCGAAAGTTTCAAAATCTTTTTCCAGCAAAGTCGAGAATGTCCAAAGTCCGGCTGAAAACCAAGTGTCGAGAGTGTCTTCGTCTTGTTTCAAATTTTGCGAACCGCACTTGCATTTTATTGGCGCGAATTTCAAATGCAAATACTCTCCGGTCAGCGGATAATCCATTTTGAAAAGTTTTTCATCGGCAATGTTCTTTCTGAAACCTTGAACAATGCGGCAGACATCGCCGTGCGTGATGATTAAAACTTTTTGGCCGGGAAATTTTTCCGCAATTTCTTCCAAACAGGCGAAAACTCTTGTTTTCAAACTTTCAAAAGATTCTATTCCGTGCGGATTGTCATTTTGCCACTGCGCGAAATTGTTTTGTCTGAAGGCTGCGAGTTCCGCATCATGTTTTCCTTCAAATTCACCGACGCCGACTTCTCTCAGCCGAGGATCTTCGATGATCGGCAAATTCAATTTTTCATTTATAATCGCAGCTGTTTCTTTCGTTCGCCTGAAATCAGAACAATAAATCGCGCCGATTTTTTCATTTTTCAATTTTTCAAAAACAGCTTCAACTTGTTCTTTTCCTTTTTCCGTCAATCCGTTTATTTGATTTTCAATATCAGAATTCAATTGGTCGAGCACATTATTTTTCGCTTCGCCGTGGCGCATGACGAAAAGTTCGGTGGCGGAAAGTTCGGTGACAACATATTCAGCGCAATCTTCGCAATACCAAACCGGAATTTGATGGCCGAACCAGAGCTGGCGGGAAATGCACCAATCGCGCAAATTTTCCATCCAATGAAAATATGTTTTTTCAAACCGCTCCGGAATTATGTTTATGTTTTTATCTTTTACAACAGAGAGCGAAAGTTCTTTCAAACTCGCTTCTTTTCCCGCGGATTTTTTCATTTCAGAACCGCGGACTTTGAATTTTTTATTGACATTGATAAACCATTGATCAGATGTCAACGGTTCGATCGCGCTTTTACAGCGATAACAAACAGACAAATTATTGATGAGCTCTTCGGTTTTTTCCAGCAATCCGTTTTTTTCGAGTTCAGCCGAGATTTTTTCTCTCGCTTCTTCAACGGACATTCCCGCGAATTTTCCCGCTTTGTCCGTCATTTTCGCGTCTTCATCAATCACTTTTATAATTTCCAAATTATTTTTTTGCGCCATGTCAAAATCAACCGCGCTGTGCGCAGGAGTGACGCCGAGCGCGCCGGTGCCGAATTCGGATTCAACAGCATCGTCGGCGATGATTTTTATTTTCAAATCAACTCCGCAAAAATTAACATCAAAAATTTGGCCGATATATTCTTGATATCGTTCATCATTCGGATTAACGGCAACGGCCGCGTCTCCGAGTTTTGTTTCCGGTCTGGTCGTGGCAATGGCGAACGGAAAATTTTTGTCGTATTTGAAAGTGTAAAGTTTGGCGGATTGTTCCTTGTAATCGACTTCATCATCAGCCAAAGTCGTTTTGCAGCGCGGACACCAATTCACAATTCTGTAGCCGCGGTAAATCAAACCGTCATCGTACATCATCTTGAAAACTTTACGCACGGCGCGCGCTCTGGTTTCGTCCAAAGTGTATGCTTCACGGCTCCAATCAAGACTCGCACCCATTTTGCGAATCTGATTGTGAATTATATTTTTTGAATCTTCCACATATGCTTCCACTCTTTCCAAAAATCTTTCTCTGCCCAAATCGTGCCGGGTTTTTCCTTCTTCTTTCCACAATTTTTTTTCAACAACATTTTGCGTGGCAATGGCCGCGTGATCAGTTCCCGGAATCCAGGCGGTGTCAAAACCTTGCATCCTTTTGTAGCGAACAAACAAATCTTCGATCGCGAGCATTGACGCGTGGCCGAGATGCAAAGTGCCGGTGACATTCGGGGGAGGCAGAACAATGGAAAAATGTTCTTTTCGTCGCGGTTTGATTTTGTCCGGATTGAAAAGTTCTTGCGCTTCCCAGTCTTTGTAAATATCATCTTCAAAATCTTTCGGGCTGTATGTTTTTGGAATTTCCATAAAATTTAAATTCGATTATAGGCTTTAAAACAAATTAATTTTATCATAAAATCCGTGCAATTACAATAAATTTGACAATTTCAACGAAAATCAGCATTGGCAACGGCAATATGCTTGACATCGCAATCGTTGTTATATAAACTTTACTTTCACCTAACATTTCAGATTTGCTATACTTGTCAGCATATGAATAGTTAACTTTTTTCTTCATCAAAATATGTCGTTCAACCAGCAACAGCAATTGTATGAACTGCTCCGGCGAAGCCGAAACCCGGTAATCGTTTGCAAAGCCAATCCGTCGGGAGACGCAATTTCCGCCGGTCTCGCGCTGTCGAAAATATTGCAAAAAATGGGAAAAAATACTGACATCATTTGTCCGGAATTGCCGGCTGAGCATGTTTTCAATTTTCTTGCCGGCGCGGAATCGATCAAAAACAATGTTTGCGGATTGAAAAAATTCGTCATCAGTCTTGACGCGGAAAAAATAGCGGAGCCGGAAATCAAGCATGAAATCTCCGGCGGACGATTGAATATTTTTGTGGACGGAACGAAAATAAATTTATTGAAAGATGATGTCAAAATATTTGATTCGGTTTACAAACATGATCTGATTGTCGCGCTCAATGCGCCTGATCTGGAATCAATGGGCGCATTATTCGAAGAAAACGCTGATTTTTTTTATCAAACTCCGATAATCAACATTGACCATTCTCCGGAAAATGAACATTACGGCCAGCTGAATTTGATCAACATTACGGCAATATCGATTTCGGAAATAATTTACGAAATGATTGAAATGCTGGATTCGAATTTCATGGATGAATCGATCGCCACTTGCCTGTTGGCCGGCATGATTGAAAAAACGAAAAGTTTTAAAATTCCGAGCGTGACGCCGAAAACTCTGCACATTGCCAGCTGTCTGCTCGCCGCCGGCGCAGAACGCGAGATGATTGTGCGCAAGTTGTATCAGACAAAAACGGTCAACAGCATGAGACTCTGGGGACGAGTTCTCTTGAATCTGCAAACAGATGAAAATCAGAAGATCGCTTGGGCGGAAATAAAGGAAGAAGAATTTTCAGCAACAGGAGCGACGGAAAAAGATCTGCCCGCGTTGATCGAAGAATTGATCGCTTGCATTCCGACGATCGAATTGACCGCGCTATTTTACGAGAAAGAGAATGAAAAATTTTGCCTGCTCAAATCGGAAAAAAACATTGATCTGAAAAATATATTTTCCAACATTTCTGAGTCAGGAACAAAAAATCCGCTAAAAATAAAACTTGATTGTCCGATTCAGGAGATTCTGGAAAAATTGAAAAAAATCAGTAAACGGCCAATAATGTCGAGAATTTCATTCATTCGACAAAAATGAATATTTTTGATACGATTCTCACGATAATAACCGAAAATTATCAATAACAATTCAATTGTTTAATTTTTATTTCGGGCCTGTAGCTCAGCCGGTTAGAGCACCACTCTTATAAAGTGGGGGTCCTGGGTTCAAGTCCCAGCAGGCCCACCATGAACCAGTCGCTTTTTTAATTATAATCATACGTTTAAGTGAAATTTGCTCCGGTTCATGGCAAGCCATTATTTTATATTGTCAGAAACCGGTCGCTTCTTTAATTTAAATAAAGTATTACTGAAGTTTGCTCCGGTTCATGGCAAGCAATTTCATTGACTAATGCGATTTTATCGCATAAAAAAATCTTGCTTCGCAAAAAAATCAGGGCTAGCCCTGAAGTCATGCGAAGCATGTACTTCAGGGGCAATTAGCTCAGCTGGTTAGAGCGCTGCATTCACATTGCAGAGGTCACAGGTTCGAGTCCTGTATTGCCCACCATGAACCACTCGCTTTTTAAATTATAATCGCACGTTTAAGTGAAATTTGCTCCGGTTCATGGCCCGCCATTTTTTTGACTATCTATTGTATTTGATATAAATTTAAATAAGGCATCGCTTCGCAAAAAATCACGGCTTGCCGTGAAGTCATGCGAATGCATGTACTTCACGGGCAATTAGCTCAGTTGGTTAGAGCGTCTCGTTGACGTCGAGAAGGTCAGAGGTTCGACTCCTCTATTGCCCACCATGAACCCGAGCAAATTTCACTGAAACATGATTATATTTAAAAAAGCGAGTGGTTCATGGTGCACTTATTATACCAAGTTAGAACCTATTTTCAAAATAAAATGAGGTAATGAATTCCGTC
>Ga0180007_10001185_pt1 | contig 37142 bp, 39 predicted proteins | sample MM_PC_MetaG_FD_121122 | JGI IMG/M metagenome (GOLD analysis project Ga0180007, IMG submission 121122) | Groundwater microbial communities from the Aspo Hard Rock Laboratory (HRL) deep subsurface site, Sweden - MM_PC_MetaG | ecosystem: Environmental > Aquatic > Deep subsurface > Groundwater... | reverse complement strand
ATGGCTTTTAGCTGATATCCGAAGAAGGCAAAAACTTTATCTCAAAATAAATTACTGACTTCGAATATATTTAACCAAAACTATTTAAAAATAATATGATTTTTTAATTCTCGGTCAGCCTGTTGAAACTTGACAAAGAGAGATGGTTGCAGTAAAATTAAAATATGACAAGACCGTTACGTATAGAATATGAAGGAGCAGTTTATCACGTTACCTCTAGAGGTAATGCTAGGGAACCTATCTTTGGAGATAACAAAGATAGGTTTATTTTTTATAAGATACTATCCGAGGCTAAGAAAAAATATAATATTATATGTCATGGCTATTGTTTAATGGATAATCATTATCATTTAGTTATAGAAACCCCCGAAGGGAACTTAAGTGTGGCAATGCGGTATATAAATGGGGTGTATACCCAAGATTTTAATCGCAAACATAATAGAGTAGGGCATATTTTTCAAGGTCGATATAAGGCTATTTTGATAGAGCGGGAAGAATATTTATTAGAAGTAACTAGATATGTAGTTTTAAATCCAGTTAGGGCTAAATTAGTAAAGAGTCCTGAGCAATGGGAATGGAGTAGTTTTAGCGGGACGGCGGGAAAGGAAAGAAAAGAGGAATTTCTTGATATAGATTGGATATTAGGAAATTTCGGAAATACAAAAGATATAGCACAAAAATTATATGTTAACTTTGTGAAAGAAGGAATAAATGAAGAATCGTTTAAAATTAAGATGAAGCGGCAAAATATTTTGGGAAGTGATGATTTTAAACAAAAGCTCTCCAAAAATATCGAAGGTAAAAAAACAATAAAAGAAATTTCAAAGAAACAACGCTATATTGGGCGGCCTAAAATAGAGGATATATTTAATATACTCGGAACCGAAAAAAGAAAAGAAAAAAGGAATGATTTGATTAAAAAAGCAGTGATGGAATATGGTTATCAGCAGAAAGAAGTAGCGCGAATATTAGGAATGCATTATGCTAGCATTAGTAAAATTTTAATAAGAAAAAAGGCTGAATTTCAAGACCTGACCCCGTAATGTTACCATGAAATAAGAAATTGACATTTTCGTATTTCATGGTATACTTATATTATGATAAAGCGGAATGGTTATCTGGAAATTATTAAAAAAGCGCTTGCTCGAGGTAGAGCCGTAGCTCTCTTAGGCCCACGTCAATGTGGTAAAACTACTTTAGCACAGGAATTTGTTAACAGCCAATCTCCTAATTATTTTGATCTTGAGGATCAAAGCAGCCTTATTTCCCTTGCTGATCCAAAGGGTGTTCTTGAGCAATTAAAAGGGCTGATTGTTATTGATGAAGTTCAGCAACGCCCGGAACTTTTTCCTGTTTTGCGAGTGCTTTTAGACCGCAAACCTTTGCCTGCTAAATTTTTAATTCTGGGTAGCGCGTCTCCTAATCTTCTTAGGCAATCTTCAGAATCACTTGCCGGACGTTTGGAGTTAATTGAAATGGGAGGTTTTGATCTTAGGGAAGTCGGGCTAAAAAAACTGTCACGCTTTTGGCTTAGAGGCGGATTCCCTTTATCATTTTTAGCCAAAAATGACATTGATAGTTTTATTTGGCGGAAGAGTTTTATTAAAACATTCCTGGAACGTGATTTGCGGGAGCAGGGGATTGATCTCCCAGCTGTGACATTACATCGTTTCTGGGCTATGCTCGCCAATAGTCATGGTCAAATATGGAATGCGGCGCCGATTGCTTCATCTTTAGGCATTTCAGAGCCAACAGTAAGAAAATATTTGGATATATTTACAGGCGTGTTTATGGTACGCCAGGTTTACCCATGGCATGTGAATTTGAAAAAACGTCAAGTTAAATCACCCAAAGTTTATATCCGCGATACAGGGATATTAAATTCCTTTTTAGAATTGAAGACCGAAGCGGAAATTCTACGTCACCCAGCTTGCGGCGCTTCCTGGGAAGGGTTGGTTATCGAACAATTAATCCGTACTTTGGATATCGATTACCCCTATTTTTGGGCAACGCATCAAGGCGCGGAGATTGATCTTGTTTTTAACAAAGGCGGCAGGATGTATGGAGTTGAAATAAAAAGAGCGGACGCTCCAACCATGACACCATCCATGCGCATTGCTCTTGATGATCTTAAACTTGAACGTATTGTTGTTATTTACCCCGGGAAAAAGCGGTATTCGATTCACAAACAAATTAATGTTGTGCCTTTTGATGATATTTTTGGCGGGATGAAGGAATTATTTAAGAAATGATCTGAACAAAAAATAGACACCAGGTCACAAGACACAAGCACAGAAAAGTAAAAGCAAAGAATAAATTTTTAATTGCAAAATCCAGTAGCCAGTTAGCCGGTTAGCGCATTGATTTTTATATAATCCAAATGATTTCATTACGGTCCGGGGCAAGCGCGGCCCCTACTTGTGTCCTAGGAATTCATCCCCAATTTATCTGTTTGCTGTTTGATGCTTTGGGCGATTTCTTTGCCGATCATTGCTACTTTTTGTAATGAGGCAATCGGGGCTTTGTTTAAATCCGCAGTGGTTTTAAATCCTTTATCAAATAAATTTCTTGCTCGGGCGCGGCCAATGCCTTTTAAATTGATCAGCTCGAGTAATTCGGATTTGATGCCATAGCGTACTTGAGTTCTCAGATCATGCAAAGGTTTGGTTTTGGGGATTTTAAATAATTTTGCCAGTTCAATGGTGGAATAGAGCATCCAGTCAGCTGTGTCCATGAACCGATGAATATCTCCGGGTCCGGTGCCAAAGAAATTACATAAAGAATCTTCTTTTTCTTCTTCGATCCAGCGGCTGATCAGCCAAACGGTTTTAATCTTTTTTAAATGATTGGTATAATCACCGCTGAACGGAATCGGCAGTTCAAATAAATCATTGTGGGTATCAGCATAAGGTACGACTTTTTCAATATCCGCTTTGGTCAAAGACAGATTCATCATGTCCGGCACAGAGCAGATCAGATAAAGAGCGCTCAAAGGATTGATCGGAGAAACCATGCTCTTTAAACAATCGCGGATCAAGACCGCGCTGATCGGGTCAATGTATAAACGGCTGATTCTTTGGCCAAAATCAGTGGCGGTGATCTGATGGTCTTTGACGGTGATCATGTTTTCAACTTCTAAGAAACTAATGATCTCAATGATCATTTCACTCAAGTCATATAATTTATTTTGATGCGAGAAAAAGGTTTTATTCACAAATTCAAAAGCGCTTTCAGTGCTGTTAATAAACCCTGTGGCAATTGAAGCCAGAAGATGGACTCTTAAAGAACTTTCATTGCCCAGATGCGATTGAATCGGCTCCGGATCAGCAAAGATAAAATTACTGAACATATCGCCTTGTTCTTTTTTACTTTTAGCAAATATAATTGCTTCCCCATAAGTATCATATTGCGGTCTTCCGGCGCGTCCGCTCATTTGTTTGTATTCCATGACGCTGATTGGTTTCATCCCGGCTCCGGAAACATAACGGTAAAGTCCCCGGATAATCACGCGGCGGGAGGGAAGATTCATGCCCACAGCTAAAGTCGGAGTAGCACAGATCACTTTGATCGTATTGTTTTTAAAATTATCTTCAACTAATTTGCGGTGTTCGGGATTTAAGCCGGCATGATGAAATACCACACCGTCTTTCAGGCAGTCACAGAGTTGTTTGCCTAAAGTGGTGCTCTCTGAACTGAGTTTTGCGGCTTGCTGCGCTAAATCACTCAAAGCAATTTTTTGTTCATGGCTTAAAGCCGAGCGCATTTGTTTAGCAATTCTTCTGGCTTCGGCCTGGGCTGAGCGGCGGGTATTAACAAATACTAAAGCTTGTCCATCATCTTTGACGCAGTCAATTGCTAAGGCCGCCATTTCATCATCAGTATGTTCTAAACTGATTTCTTGGGAAGTGCCGTCGGCGAATTTGACTGTGCCTTGACAGTAAACGCCTTCTTTTAAATCAACCGGCCGCCAAAAACTCGATACTAATTTGGCGTTTAACCAGTCAGCAATATCCTGGGCATTGGCAATTGTGGCGCTTAAACCCACGATCTTTAATTTGGAATTTGTGCTTTGCAAACGAGTGATCACGGTTTCTAAAGTCGGGCCGCGAGTGGGATCGCCGATATAATGGATTTCATCAATGATCACACAGCCGAGTTTAGCGCATAAATCATCAGGTATTTGCCGCAGCAGGCTATCAACTTTTTCCGCGGTGGCAATCAAGATATCATTTTCGGTTAAAGCCTTGGAAGCATAATCAAAATCACCGGTGGCAATTCCGATTTTCAGTCCCAGGGCAGTGTATTTTTTGGTGAATTCTTCGAATTTTTCCGAGGCCAGCGCGCGCAAAGGGACAATATACAAACAATTGCCTTGCTTGGAAAAAATTGTTTTGAGCATCGCTAGTTCAGCCATCAGGGTTTTGCCAGAGGCAGTGGGCATAGCCAGGACAATATTCTGCTTACTGAGCAGGCCATTTTCCAAAGCTTCAATTTGCGGCTGATATAAACTATTGATATTGTTTTGAGTTAAAACTGCTTTAAGATTGTCCGGGAGCAGGTCTAAACCGGTTCTTTGATTTGTCATTGATATTGTCTCGGGCTGGGGCAAGCCCAGCCCCTACGTTTTAATTTTCTTGATTTCTATCTCGAATAATTCATCGATCTTATCGATGAAGTCATTTCTTTGCTGATTGGTCGGGTCGATCTTTTTTTTGATCTTGCCAATAAAATTCAAGCTGACATCAGTTCGGCGAGCTTCATCTTCTAAATGCCAAAGTTCAATATTTTTCCGAGATAAGCCTTCAATGGCTTGAGAAAGTTTCTGATTGCTGCCGATTTTATCCATATCCTTGAGCGGATTATAGAGTTTTATTTTTTCTTCTCTTAATATAACTTTGCTGTTTAAAGCCATTTTTATATAATCATCGATTTCCTGGAGCTGGATATCTTTTTGCTTCTTTAAAAGGGTTAGTTTTTCTTTAAGCTGTTTGATTGAGAATTTAGGATCTTTTTCCTTAATGCTTTTATTTAAATAAAACTCGCGAATTGATTTAATAGTAAGTTTGTCAACCAAGCTGCCCAGTGTTTCTGCCATAATAAGTCTCCTTAATTAAAATTTTCCGTTTAGATACTTTACTTTTATAACATGTATGAGTTATTTACTCAAGCTTTTTCCCAGACAAGTGATTTATTTTTAACAGGGAAGAAGACATATCATCATATCAGCTATAAAGATAAAAATATTTATAATTTTAGCTGAAATTTTCAAGTTGACTGCGTGGTTTGTTTGTAGTAAGGTATAGATTATATGAAAAATACAATGATAAAATTAATTAGGAAACCAAGATTAAAAAGCCCTTACCTGATTGCCGCATGGCCAGGAATGGGTAATGTTGCTGCTCGAGCTGTTGATTATTTGTGGGAGCAGCTTAATCCTATTGAGTTTGGGGAAATCAGCGCAAAAGGCTTTTTTCACCCGCATGAAGCTTGGATTGTTGATGGTCAAGTGGAAAAGCCCAGATTGCCAACAGGTAAGTTTTATTATTGGAAAAATACTACAGGTAAGCATGATATCATTATTTTTCTTTGTGAGGCGCAGCCTTCATTGGAAAAAAGTTATAGTTACGCGAATTTAGTCCTGGATGTTGCTGCTGAGTTTAAAGTTAAGCGGGTATTTACCTTTGCTTCCATGCCGTCACCGATTGACCATACTCAGCAATCAAGAGTCTGGGCCACTGTTAGTGATAAACGCTTGGCCAAGGAACTTGACCCTCTGGATGTAAAGCCAATGCGTGTGGGCCAAATCAGCGGCTTAAACGGCTTATTGCTCAGCGTGGCCAAAGAACGTAAAATGGAGGCTTTTTGCTTTTTAGCGGAAATTCCTTTGTACGCGATTCAGATTGAAAACCCTAAGGCATCAAAAGCTGTGCTGAAAATCTTCACCAAGATGATTGGCTTAAATTTTGATTTTGGTGGTTTGGATGAAAGAGCCAAAATTGTGGAAGATGAGATTGAAAAATTAGTTGATTATTTTAAGTCCGGAGCTGCTCCAGGGCCGATAAATGAAGAAGATATAGAAAGTATCAAACAAAGCTTAGCTTCGGTAACCAGATTACCAGAATCAGCTAAAGCTAAAATCGAGAAACTTTTTAAATTTGCGGAAAAGGATCTCTCTAAAGCGCAGGAATTGAAAAGCGAATTAGATAAATGGCATATTTATAAAGATTATGAAGACAGATTCCTCGATTTATTCAAGCCAGGCAAAAGAGATAATAATTAGCGTACTTTTAACCAACCTAAATAATTAATGCTAAGCTATATTTTTAAACGCTTAATAATGCTTATACCGTTATTGATCGGTATTAGTTTGATTTCTTTCCTGGTGATTCATCTTGCTCCAGGGAAACCCACTGATGTTCAGCTGCAATTAAATCAAAAAGTAAGTCTTCAAGTCAGAGAACGGATCGAAAAACTCTATGGTCTGGATAAGCCAATCATGGTTCAGTATTTTAGCTGGCTCAAACGGATGGTTTGTCTGGATTTTGGCGTATCATTTATTGATAGCCGTTCTGTATCTGTTAAAATAGCGGAAAGAATCCCAGTTACTTTATTTATCAGTGTTTTATCTTTGCTGCTTATCCTTTGTATTGCCATCCCGATTGGCGTTTTCAGCGCGGTATGGGAGGGGAGTTTCTTTGATCAGGCAATGACCGTATTTGTGTTTATTGGCTTTGCTATGCCGTCTTTTTGGCTGGCTTTGCTTTTAATGAAATATTTTGGCGTGACTCTGCATTGGATTCCTGTATCAGGACTTAAATCAATTCAATTCGATAATCTTAGTTTGTGGGGTAAATTGCTTGATTATGGCCAGCATTTAATTCTTCCGATTTCAATTTCCGCATTTACGGGCTTAGCCGGTTTATCGCGTTATATGCGCACTAATATGATCAATGTTTTGCAAACTGATTATATTCGCACTGCCCGGGCTAAAGGCTTGAGTGATAAAAAAATCTATTTCCGCCATGCTTTAAAAAATGCTTTATTACCTGTAATTACAATTTTAGGTTTGTCTTTGCCCGGACTGATCGGCGGCAGTGTAATCACTGAATCAATTTTCGCTATTCCCGGCATGGGCAAATTATTTTATGATTCAGTAATGGCCCGGGATTATCCGGTGATCATGGGAGTGCTGGTTATTGGCGCATTGCTGACATTAATCGGTAATTTAATTGCCGATATTTGCTATTTTTACGCGGATCCGCGGATTAAGAATGGATCGTAGATCCAGACACAAGGTAGGGGCCGCGCTTGCCCCGGCCCGTAATAATATACAATTATCAAAAACCAATGAAATTATTAATAAGCGGGCGCAGGCAAGCAGCGCCCCTACAAAATTATAATATTATTTAAATAATATAACGCGCAAACACGTTAACCAATAAAAATGTAAAACATATGAAAAGGATATTAAAAAATAAATTAGCTAGTGCGGGGTTGCTGATCATTACTGTGATTAGTTTGTTCGCGATTTTCGCCCCGGTTATAACGGCTTATCAGCCGAATGATATTAATATTACTGATTCTTTGCTTGCGCCTTCAGCCGCGCATTGGATGGGTACTGATTTGCTGGGCCGGGATTTATTCTGCCGGATGGCTTATGGCGCGCGGATTTCTTTGATCGTGGGTTTGATTGCGGTGAGCATATCAGTGCTGATCGGATTATTGTTGGGATCGATTGCCGGATATTATTCCGGGATGATCGACGCGATTATTATGCGCTTTGTGGATATTATGCTTTGTTTTCCCAGTATATTTCTGATTTTAGCTTTGGTGGCTTTGCTTGAACCGAGCATTGTGATCATTATGGCGGTAATTGGTTTGACCAGCTGGATGGGGATTTCCCGTTTGGTCAGAGCAGAGATCCTGAGTTTAAAAGAACGCGATTATGTTTTAGCTGCCCGGGCTTGCGGTGTTTCTGATTTTAAAATTATTATGCGACATTTGATTCCCAATGCGATTGCTCCGGTGATCATTAGCGCTACTTTGGGAGTTGCCGCGGCAATTCTCGTGGAATCAAGTCTGAGCTTTTTAGGCATAGGCGTTCAGCCGCCAACTCCCAGCTGGGGAAATATCCTAATGGACGCTAAAGCCAGTTTGGGCATTGCCTGGTGGATGACATTTTATCCAGGACTTGCGATTTTTATCACGGTTTTAGGCTATAATTTGCTGGGTGAGGGATTAAGGGATTTGTTGATTCCGAGAAAGTAAAGAAGGCCACAATGTAGGGGCCGCGCTTGCCTCGGCCCGTAATAATATACAATTATCAAAAACCAATGAAATCATTAATAAACGGGCGCAGGCAAGCAGCGCCCCTACAATTTCTAAAATTATTTGAATTATATAAAAATCAACGTGGTAACGCGCAAACGCGGGAACATCAAAGCATGGAAAAATTATTAGAAGTTAAAAATCTGACAACTTGTTTTGTCCAGGAGGGGAGGGAAATTCCTTTGGTGGATGATGTGTCGTTTTTTATTAATAAAAATTCTGTGCTGGGTTTTGTCGGGGAATCCGGCTGCGGCAAAACAATGACGGCATTATCTTTGACGGGTCTTTTACCGGGAAAAAATTGTAAAATCGTCTCAGGGAAAATTAATTTTAATGGACAGACGATCAATCAGATCAAAGAAAAAGATTTAAAGCAGATCCGCGGCAAAGAGATCACTTATATTTTTCAAGAGCCTTCAACTTGTTTGAATCCGGTTTTAAATATAAAAGAACAATTATCCGAAGTTGTTCAGCTCTATTGTAAAGAAATAAGTCCTGAGCAAATCAATCAATTTTTAATCAAACAGCTAGAGCTTGTGGGCATCAGAAGCCCAGAGGAAAAACTTTTATCATTTCCCCATCAATTATCCGGGGGAGAAAAGCAAAGAGTAATGATCGCGATGAGCATGATTCCCCGTCCGGCTTTGCTGATTGCTGATGAGCCGACCACGGCTTTGGATGTAACTATTCAGGCTCAGATTTTAAAGCTTCTCGATAAATTAAGGCAGGAAACAGGCGTGGCGATTATGTTAATAAGTCATGATCTGAATGTGATTGCTGAGCTTTCCGATTATATCGCGGTTATGTATGCCGGACAAATAGTCGAATTTGCCAAAGCTGAGCAGCTGTTGAGCAAACCTTTGCATCCCTACACCCAGGGTTTATTTGAATGCTTGCCGAAAAAAGAACATAATAATCAGAATAAGCTAAAAGCAATTATTGGCGAAGTGCCTAAATCCGGCAATTTTCCCACTGGCTGCAGGTTCCATCCGCGTTGTCCCCAGAAATTTGATAAATGCGCCCAAGCAATGCCGGCTTTATTTAAGCCAAACCCAGATCAGGAGGTTCGCTGCTGGCTATGCTCAGATTAAACAAGATAAGCAAATATTATCAGCTGAATAAAAGCTTTATCTCCGCGATAAGCAAAAAGATAAAAGCCGTTGATTCGGTATGTCTGGAAATTAAATCCGGTCAGACTTTAGGCCTGGTTGGTGAATCTGGCTGCGGCAAATCAACTTTAGCGCGAATAATTTTAAAATTAATTTCTCCCAGTTCCGGTCAGATATTTTTTCAGAACCAGGAAATTACGGATTTAACGGAAAAGCAGTTTCGGGTTTTGCGCCAGAAAATTCAAATCGTATTTCAGGATCCTTACAGCAGTCTTTCACCCCGGCTAACAGTGAAGAATATCATTGCTGAGCCTTTGCAGGCTTTTAAGCAGAAAAAAAAATTGATTGAGCCAAGAGTCAGAGAGCTGCTGCTCAATGTGGGTTTAAATCCAGAATATGCTGATCGTTTACCGCATCAATTAAGCGGCGGAGAACGCCAGAGAGTGGGTATTGCCCGGGCATTGGCGACAAATCCCGAATTATTAATTCTCGATGAGGCAGTATCTTCTTTGGATTTATCCACTCAGGCGCAAGTCTTGAATTTGTTAAAAGATTTACAAGCTAAGTACAAACTAACGTATTTGTTTATTGCTCATAATTTGGATGTGGTGCGCTATATCAGTGATCATGTGGCGGTTATGTATAAAGGCAGGATTGTCGAGCAGGCAAGCGTAAAACAATTGTATGAAAATCCTTTGCATCCTTATACTCGAATATTATTAAACAGTATGCCTTCTTTGGAGAAAAAACTTTTATTAAATAAAACTCAAACCCCAAACCTAGAAAATCAGAGCTTACAGCCAGATAATCAAGGCTGTTGTTTTTACGCTCAATGCAATAAAGCTAAAGCCGAATGCGCTGAACAAATACCGGAATTAAAACAAATTGAATCCGGACATTGGCTGAGCTGTTTTAAACCAAAGGAAGTTTGAAAATGAATAAAAAAAATAAAACCACAATTAATCAGCAACAAACAGAACAGCAAAGTAATATTATGCAGCCATTACAGTTTGATTTTTTGCGGCAGGCTAATTTTAAAAAATTTCAAAAAACAAAGCTGTTTAAAAAACTCCAGGATAATGTGCGGACCATCGCGATTTATAAAGGCGGCGGGGGATTGGGTGATTTGGTGGTGGCGGCGAGTTTTTTTAAAACTTTTAAGCAAGCTTTTCCCCAGGCTAAAATAAAATACATGGGAGTGATCTATCCGCGATTTCAAAAAATATTTGATTCGATTGATTCAATTGATGGCTATATTCATTATGAACGTCCGGATAAAGGCAAGCGGATGAAGCAGTATTGGCAGTTTCGCAAAACCCAGGCACAGGGAATTGATTTATTGATTGATACTCAAAGACGGTTTGAGACCAGTTTTTGGCTGCGGATGTTGGGTACTAAATATATGCTCAGTGCCAGTCCTTTATTATCCAACTGGAATATGCCTTGGCTGAATTATAAAAAAATGCATATTTTAGAGCAATTATTCACTTTGCCTGCCAGATTAGGCCTGGATATGCCCGAGAATTTTGTCGCTGATCTGAACATTGATCAGCAATTTATTGCTAACGCGAATAAAATGCTCGAGGGAAAAAAGGGGAAAATCGTTGCTTTAATGCCCAGCTGCGGTATGGAGTTTAAAAATTGGATGCCCGAATATTTTGCAAAAATAGGAGATTTGTTTGCAAATAATGGGTATACTATTATAATATTAGGCAGCCCCAAGGAATTGGAGCTGTTTAAAAGCATTGCTAAGCTGATGAAACATCAGCCGATTATTCCAGCGGAAATCGATTTGGATTTTGCTAAAGAGCTGATGAATGACGCGGCAATTCTAAAACAATGCAGTGTGGCTGTGGGCAATGATAGCGGCGGTATGCATTTAGCCAGCTGTTTGGGTGTTTTAAGTGCTACGATTTTTGGACCGACAACGCCGCGAAAATTCGCGCCGATCGGTCCAAGGAATATTGTGTTTTACAAACCAATGGCTTGTTCACCCTGTCGGTTTAAATGTAATCAGTCAATTTTTAAACAATGTTTAAATTCAATTACACCGCAGGAAGTTTACGCGGCTTGTATGAAAAATATGGAAAGGTAAATAATATGTCTGAACAGTTAAAAGATAGTAAACTGAAAAAATTACCAATCAGTATTGTAATTATTACCCGGAATGTCGATTCAAATATAAAGGCTTGTCTGGAATCTGTTTCTTGGGCAGATGAGATTGTGATTGTCGATAATCATTCTACGGATAAAACTTTGGAAATCGCTAAGCAGTATAATCCGATGATTTATCATGATACCTGGGATATGGAAGGTTCGATCCGCAATCGAGCTTATGCTCGAGCGAAAAATCAATGGGTTTTATCTTTAGATCCCGATGAAAGAGTCAGTCCGGAACTTTACGCGCAGATCAAAGATTTTTTAGACAAGGGAACTGAATATGCTTCATTTTCCGTGGCAATGCGAAGTATTTTTGGCGGGAAATACTGGATTCGTTATGGCGGCTGGTATCCGGCAAGCAGAGTGAAAATATTTAAAAAAGATAAATTTAAATATGAAGACGCGGAAATTCATCCCCGCGCTTTTTTAGCTGAGGGCGAAAAAGAGGGCAGACTGAGCGGGGAAATCATTCATTATTGCTACAGTGATTTTGCTAATGTGGTGAACAAAATGAATGTACAGAGTACCTTAGAAGCGCAGAAATGGCTGAGAGATAAACGGAAGATGAGTTTAAATCTGGCAATGGTTCGCTATTTTTCCCGGTTTTTTAAAATGTATGTGCAAAAGCAGGGATTTAAAGATGGTTTGATTGGCTTTATGATGGCTTGGCAATGGGCGACTTATCAGCTTTTAAGCTATGTTAAATATTGGCAGTTAAAAAACATGGAGGTGGATTCAAATTAAGGACTAGATTGTTAAAGTTAGGGCAGTAATTATCCCTGACTTTTTATTAAATGAAATTTAACGCTATATTAGATTAATAACTTTGCTTATTAATTTTTAATTATATTATTTTAAGTTTATGTTTTTAGCGTTTATGGTTTAATTTATTATTGAATTGTTTGTGTCCTTATCAAGAATCGCTTGTCGCTATTGCTGTTTATTGGCAATCCCATCTTAAAACAGAGTATTTTATTTAGCTGTGCAAACAAAGAGAAAATATGATTGATCTGTATATTTTACTTATTTTAATGATTATTGGCGCTGTGCTGGCTTTGGAGATCAAAGACCTGCTTTCCGCGGTTATTATTACCGGAGCAGTCGGTTTATGCTTATCCGCGGCTTTTCTTTTGCTCAAAGCTCCTGATTTGGCCATGACTCAGCTGATTGTGGAAATTGTCTTGGTGATTATTCTGGTGCGGGCAACGATTTTTACAGATTCGCGAGTCCAGCAGACTAAAAGAAATTATGCGAATTTTATTGCTGTATTAATCAGTATTAGCTTTTTTTTAGGAGCATCCGGGTATGTGATTGCCAAGCTGCCGATCTTTGGCAAGCCTTTAATGCGGATCAGCCGGACATATTTAAGTGAGGCTTTGTCGCAAGCAAGTGTTAATAATGTTGTGGCGGCAATAACTTTAGATTATCGCATTTTTGATACTTTTTTGGCATTGGTCGCATTATTTACTTGTCTTATCGCGATAATGGCTCTTTCTAGAGCGAAAAGCAAAGAACAGAAAACAAATTTCTAATTACTAATTTCTAAACTCTAAATAAACTTAAATGACTAAAGCCAAAAACATAAAAAGAAAAATTGATAGAGAAAAAGCTAACTAGAGAAAACAAATAACTTTAGAAGATAAATATAGATAATGAAAAATAAAACGAATAATAAAATTAAACATAAAACAAAAATACCGGATAATCCGCAAGCTGAGCAGGGAATGAGCATTATTGTCAAGACGGTTACTCGCTTGACAGTGGGGGTGCTGTTTGTTTATGGGATCAATGTAGCTTTACATGGTCATATTATTCCCGGCGGTGGTTTTGCCGGTGGGGCGATCATTGCTTTGTCTTTATTGAATCTGGTATTGGCTTTTGGCCGAGACGCTGCTTTAGAAAAATTAAGCCAAACCTGGGCAATAATTTTCACCACTCTGGGTTTGCTTTTATTTATGGTTGTCGGCTTATTCGGCAATAATAATATTCCAATTTTAGCAAACTTTTTTCAGGATAAAGGTTCAATCCTTAGTTTGTTTTGCATCGGCAATATTCCTTTGCTGAATATCGCGGTTTGTTTGCAGGTCGGCGCGGGAATTTTTGTTATTTTTATTTATTTGGTTTCGATTAAGCCGGAGGCAGATAAGTAATGATTTATTTTTTATGTTTTATCTTATTCTCAATCGGAATATATGGGGTGCTGGTCAAAAGAAATATAATTAAATTAATTATCAGCACAATGATTTTGAATTATGCCGTGTATATTTTATTAGTGCTTATGGGCTTTAGATGGCAAGGCCAGGTCCCGGTATTTGTTTCTGATCAGGAGATTAATTTTATGGTTGATCCTTTACCGCAGTCAATGGTAATGGTGGCAATGATCGTCGGCTTGGCGGTAACTGCTTTACTTGTGGCTGTGGCAATGCGCTTGTACCAGCAATTTAAAACATTTGATATTAAAGAGATAATTGAAATTAAAACTAAAAAACCAGAAGTAGATAATAATGCCTGATATTCAACAAATTATTCCTTTATTTATTTTAATCCCACTATTGGGGGTATTTCTTTTGGCATTATTTGCCAGAAAAAAGAATTTCTATGCTGATCTGATTTTATTTTTTATTGTATCCGGATTGTTGCTGCTCAGTGGATGTTTGTTTGTGTTTAAAACCAAGGCTTTAATTCATGTGTATTGTTTAGCCGGCTGGCACCTGCCGGAAGCGATTACTTTTATTGTCGATGGCTTGGCGGATTTTTTTCTGGTAAGTGTTTATTTGATGACTTTTTGTATTATGCTTTATTGTCTGCGGTTTATTGATCATTGGACAAGCAAGTGGAAATTCTATGCTTTATTTTTGCTGCTGTTAACCGGAGCCAATGGAGTTATTATCAGCGGAGATCTGTTTACCTTATATTTATTTATGGAAGTTACGGCTATTGCCAGCTATGCTTTGATCTGTTTTTCTTTAGAGAAAAAGGCTTTGGCTTTTGGGTTTAAGTATATGATCAAAGGGATAATGGCTTCAGCGATAATTTTCCTAGGCATTATTATCTGCTATTGTTTTACTTCAACGCTTGCTTTGGCGGATATTGCTAATCAGCTTTATCTCCGCCAGCATATTGCGGCTGATCCGGCAATGGGTTGGGTGGTTTTATTTATTCAGGCTTTACTTTTTATCGGGTTCCTGATCAAGTCCGGGATTGTTCCGTTTAATTCTTGGGTATCTGAGATGAATCAATCAATCCTCGCACCGGTGGGGGCAATGCTGCTGGCGATAATTATTCCGGTATTAGGAATATATCCTTTTTTAAGAATTCATTTTAATATTATTGGCCCAAGTCCCGAGAGTTTAGCAATTGTCCGCATATTTGCCATGGCGGCGATGTTAGGATCATTGTTTTGGGCATTTAAGCCTAAAAACAGCAATCAAGCGATTGCTTATTATACGATCAGCGAATTTGGTCTGGTTATTTTAGCCATGGCAACTAATACGCCTTGGGCAATTTACGGAGGGTTTTTACAGCTGCTGCATATTCAGATTACCGCGGCATTGGTGACTTGTAATGCGGGTTTGCTTGATTACCGGATCTATCCAAAAAAATCGCTAGATCAATTAACTTTTAGTTTTAAATCCAGCCCCAAAGCTTTTATCATGACAATGCTCAGCAATGCGGCATTTATTAGCCTGCCGCCATTTATTGGTTTTTGGAGCAAGCTGATCATAATTGTGGCTGTCTGGAAAGCGAATTATCATCTGTACGCGATTGGCGTATTGTTAATAGTCTGTTTCGCCGCAGGATTATTTATTAAAAACCAAAAGAAGTTGCCAGTAAAAAACAGTGATTTTCAGTCTGATTTTAAATTAAACAAAATTAAATTTTCGATGGCCGGAGCTTTGCTGCTAATGTTGGGTTTATGTTTAGGTCTTAATCTGCTTTTAGCAACAGAGTATAAAGAGACTTTTTTAAACCCAGCGATTGATACTATTCTTTCGACAACAAAATATTCAAAAGCGGTTTTTAAGGCGGAAAATGAAAAGTAAAATTGTTTTATTTTTATTTTGTTTGATTATTTGGCTGGGTTTAAATTGGCCGGTTAATTCGCAATGGCTGGTAGCCGGTGTTTTGGTCAGCGGCTTTGTGGCCATGATTACCGGAGATATATTTATGCATCGGCCGCATATTATTGTCCATATTAAGCGTTATTTATGGTTGTTTGTATATTTGATTGTTTTATTGATCGAGGGAATTCGGGCGAATATTGATCTGGCTTACCGGGTTTTGCACCCTGATTTACCGATAAATCCCGGGATTGTTAAGATAAAAACAGAGATTAAAACCGAAGTGGGTTTGACTTTATTAGCAAATTCAATTACATTTTCTACCGGAGCTTGCGCTGTGGACATTGATCAGCAAAAAGGCTATATTTATGTGCATTGTTTGGATGTGGAAAGTCAAAATATAAAGGCAGCAACTGAATTAATTGCCGCCAGGTTTGAAACAATTCTTAAAAAGGTTTTTGAATAAATGAAAACAAATAAAAATGGTTTTGATCAAAGATTAGTCTGGTTCATTACCAGCATTTTATTAAGCATGCTGGTTTTGCTGATTTTTATGTTACCGGGAGCGTTTTTAAGCAAAATTTTATTCTTTTTATTATTATGCTGTTTGAGCGCCTTGATTCGGGTGTTTGTCGGGCCAACTGCGGCTGATCGGGCTTGCGCGATTACAATTATGGGCATGATGGTAATTGGCTTTTGCGGAATTTTAGCTGTATTTACCCAAAAAAACTGGTATTTAGACATTGCTTTTATCTGGGCATTGCAGTCTTTTATTGTTGCTTTAAGCCTAGCAAAATTTCTCGAAGGTAAGAGGTTTGATCAGTAGAAATACAACTAATGGTCGATAGCTAATAGTCAATAGTAAAAAGTAAAAGTAAAAAGTAAAAAGTAAAAAGCTATACTCTATAAGTTAGATTGTCGATGATCAATAGTTAGTAGTTTTTTAGTAATTAGTCATTTGTTCTTAGTTTTTGGCTATCAGCCATGAGCTATGAGCCATTAGTTATACAGAGGGGTTTATTATGCCGGAAATAGGGCGTTTACTGATTATCATTGGTTTGTTTTTTAATTTTATCGCTATTCTTAGCTTAATCCGCATGCCGGATGTTTATACCCGGCTGCAGTCAGCAGCAAGAAGCGTAACTTTGGGTACTGGCAGTATTATGCTCAGTGTTTTTGTTGTTCATGGGTTTAGCGCTACTGGTTTTAAAGCTTTGTTTGTAATTGCTTTTCTGATTTTGATTTGTCCGGTTTGCGTGCATGCTTTGGCAAAAGGCGCGTATCAAAGTAAGGTTAAATTAGCCGAAGATTCTGTTTGTGATCAGTATCAGGAAGATCTGAAGGCCAAGCAGAATCAGGCAGATACAACTCCAAACCTCTAGATTATCCGGATTTATTGTTTTCTTTAAATTTCTTCCAAAAACTGATAGAATTATAGGCATATTAGTTCTGAATTTAGTAAATCAGAAAGAAGGTTTTCACAATGCATGAAGTGGGAATAGCCCAGGATATAATCAATTCTGTGTTCAAACAACTGGAAGCGCATGATTATAAGCGCGTGAGTAAAATCAAACTCACGGTCGGAGATTTTAATTTAATCACTCAGGATTCTTTGCAGAGCTGCTTTGATCTATTGGCGGAAAATACCAAAGCCCAGGGGGCTGTTTTGGAAATCGAACAGACACAGGGTATGGAAATTGAAATCAACCACATTGAAGCCGAATAGTCTGATGCCGATTCAAGTTGATTTAGCTGAGTTTGCAGCTAAAGCTAAAGTGATTTTAGCTTTAGGGGCGGAGTTAAAAGCTAATTACACTATCTTAAATAAGCAGAAAGCTTATTTGTATGCTGGATTTGATGATCTGAAAAATCCCGAATTTTATAATAAATACAGACAAAGTATTCTCAGTGAAATAAAGCGATTAAAGATTAAACCGCAGATTATTACCCATGATCTGAATCCCCTGTTTCTCAGCTCAAGGTTAGCGGAAGAACTGAATAATTCGCTGTTTAAACAAAGCCGGGTTATGCCAATTCAGCATCATTTTGCTCATATTGCCGGTGCTTGTGCTGCTCTGGGCTTGAAAAAACAAAAAGTTTTGGGCATTGCTTGCGACGGTACAGGCTTGGGCAGTGATGCTAAAGTCTGGGGTTGTGAGTTTATCAGCTATGATTTTAAGCAGGCAATTCGTTTAGGCCATCTGGGATATATTCCTTTACCCGGGGGAGATAAAGCCGTAGCAGAGCCTTGGCGCGTGGCAGTTGCTTTGCTGCATATGGTTTATGGTCAGCAAATGCTTGATCTACCGATTGCTTGGATAAAACAAAAAAAATACGAGATTAAGATTCTGATCCAAATGATTGAACAGGGGATTAATACGCCTTTAGCTTCCAGCGCGGGCCGATTGTTTGACGGGATCAGCGCTTTGATTGGATTGTGCCTAAATGTGAATTTTGAAGCTCAGGCGGCAATTGCTTTAGAAAACCAGGCCAGCAAAGCAATTTCTCTTGATAATAAAGCTTATAGTTTTGCGATAAACAAACAAGACAAGATGTTTGTTGCGGATATTCGCGAAATGATCAAACAAATTGTTCAAGATATCCAAGATAAGCAGACGATTGCACATATCGCGGCGAGGTTTCATAATACTTTTGTTCTGATTCTAGGTAAGATGGCTGTAAAAATAAGCCAGCAGGAAAAAACTGATCAGATTGTTTTGGGTGGGGGAGTGTTTTTTAATAAAATCATTTCCGAAAAACTAAATGCTTATTTAGTTAAACGCGGATTTACGGTGCACATACCTCGCCAGGAATTTTTGTCAGATATTGGTTTGTCTTTAGGTCAGGCAGTACTGGGGGCCCGAATCTCAGCTAATAAATAATTTTGTGTAAAGCAAATTAATACGCATAATAACAGAGACGTGTTGACACTGGGCAAGGTTAAACGGTAACGAAGCCGGTATCGGTAACGTTTAACGGTTTAGGCTAAAAATAATAAATTTTAAAACGACAGGCTTTACCGTAAAACGAAACGGGCAGCGTAACCCTGGCCGTAACCTTTTAAAGCAGTAACTCTAAACTTGACTTTGTTATATTGCAATTAATAAATGGAGAGATTATTATGTGTATTGGTATTCCCGTAAAAATAAAAAAAATTGATGGGCTTACTGCGATTGCCAGTGCTGGCGGGGCAGAAAGAAAAATCGGGATTGATCTGACTCCGGATGTTAAAGTCGGGGATTATGTGCTTTTGCATGCTGGATTCTCGATTGAAAAAATCGATGAGGCTGACGCAAAAGAAACTTTGAGATTGCTGAATGAGATGTATAAAGATCGGTAGCGAGTTAACGCGTTGATTTTTATATAATTCAAATAATTTTAGAAATCGTAGGGGCGCTGCTTGCCTGCGCCCGTTTATTAATGATTTCATTGGTTTTTGATAATTGTATATTATTACGGGCCGAGGCAAGCGCGGCCCCTACCTTGTGAGAGATTTAGGAAAAACATGAAATACATTGACGAATTTAGAAATCCAAAATTAGCCAAACAGCTGATCAAGCTTATTCATAAACTCGCGGCTCAGCTGGATAAACCAATATCAATCATGGAAGTATGCGGCTCGCATACTGTGGCGATGTTTCGCTATGGGATTCGTAAAATATTGCCGGATAATATCCGAGTAATTGCCGGACCTGGCTGTCCGGTTTGTGTGACTTCTCAGGAAGATATTGACCGGGCTATTGGAATTTGCGAATATCCGGATACGATTATTACAACTTTTGGCGATATGATCAAAGTCCCGGGAACAAAAACAACTTTGCGGGATATTCAAGCTCAGGGCCGGGATATCCGAGTGGTTTATTCGACTTTAAACGCGCTGGATTTTGCCAGAGAAAATAAACAGAAAAAAGTAATTCATATTGCTGTGGGTTTTGAAACAACTATCCCCACAGTTGCCGCTGCAGTTCAGCGGGCCAAACAGGAAAAGCTAAATAATTTTTTTGTTTTGTCTTCGCATAAGATCATTCCTCCGGCTTTAAAAGTCCTGGTGGCTTCACCGAAAAGTGAAATCAGCGGTTTTCTTTTGCCCGGACATGTAAGTACAATAATCGGCTCAAAGCCTTATGAGTTTTTAGTTAAAAAATATAAAATACCCTGTGTTATTGCCGGGTTTGAAGCTTTGGATATTCTCCAATCAATTGTGATGCTGCTCAATCAGCAGATAAACAAACAGCCAAAGGTAGAAATGCAGTATGCTCGTTGTGTAAATGCTCAAGGAAATCTGGTAGCGCAGAAAATGATCGCGCAAGTATTTAAAGTCAGTGATGTGCAGTGGCGGGGATTGGGTTTAATGAAAAAAAGCGGCTTGATCCTTAGGCCGGAGTACAAAGCATTTGATGCTCTGCGGCATTTTCCGGTAAAGGTTCCTAAAACTAAAAAAACCGCTTGCCGCTGCGGGGATGTCCTTCAGGGGATAATTAATCCAACGCAATGCGTTTTATTTAAGAAAATCTGTAATCCGAGTATGCCCATCGGGCCTTGTATGGTCTCATCTGAGGGCGCATGTTCGGCTTATTATCGCTATGGAGGCAAACGCAATGGATAAGGGAAAGATTACGCTGGCTCACGGCAATGGCGGGCAAGTAATGCAAAAGCTGATCAATAAAATGATAATTACTAATTTTGGTAATCCGATCCTTAATCGGCTGGATGACGGCGCAGTCCTTGATTTAAAACCCAGCAATAATAAATTAGTGTTTACGACTGATTCTTTTGTGGTTGATCCGATTTTTTTCCCGGGCGGAGATATCGGGAAATTAGCGGTTTGCGGAACAGTTAATGATCTGTCAATGATGGGCGCAAAGCCATTGTATTTAAGCGCTAGTGTGATCATTGAAGAAGGCTTTGCCCTAGCGGATCTGCAGAGAATTATTATTAGTATGAAAAAAACTTTGGCTTTGGCTGATCTGAAAATAGTTTGCGGTGATACCAAAGTGGTGAATAAAGGCCATTGTGATAAGATCTTTATTAATACCAGCGGGATCGGGATAATTCAGGCTAAGGCAAAAATAACTTCGAGCAATGCGCGTCCCGGAGATTTGATTATTGTTAGCGGGACAATCGGCGAACATGGGGTTTCGATCATGTCGCAAAGAGAAGGCCTTAAGTTTAAAACTCAATTAAAAAGTGATTGCGCTCCTTTAAATGGTTTGGTTAAGGATATGTTAAAATACGCGGACGCGATTCATGTGATGCGTGATCCGACTCGCGGCGGGGTGGCCACGGCTTTAAATGAAATCGCGGAGCATTCGAATGTGGGTATTGAGATCAATGAGGAAAATTTGCCGGTTAATTCCCAAGCTCAAGGAGCTTGTGAGATATTAGGCTTGGATCCTTTGTATTTGGCTTGTGAAGGCAGATTACTGGCTTTTGTCGCGCCAAATAAAGCCGCGGATATTATTAAAGTAATGCGTAAAAATCAATTTGGCAAAAAAGCCCAGATCATTGGTAAGGTTGTTGCAGGGCATAAGAAACAGGTTTATTTGAGTACCTTAGCCGGCAGTGACCGAATATTAGATGTGCCAATCGCGGATCAAATGCCGAGAATTTGTTAAAAGCAGGGTATAGTAGGGGCCGCGCTTGCCCCGGCCCGTAATAATATATAATTATCAAACACCAATGAAATTATTAATAAACGGGCGCAGGCAAGCAGCGCCCCTACGATTTCTAAAATTATTTGAATTATATAAAAATCAAAGCGCAAACGCGGAACGCAATACTGAAAACAAAAAATGTTTTTTTTGGAGGGATGAATGGCTAAAACTATTGCCCAGATAAATGCTAAGATTAAAAAAGGTCAGGCTGTTGTTGTTACTAAAGAGGAAATGCTGGAGATTGTCAAAGAAAAGGGAATTAAGAAATCCGCGGATTATGTGGATGTGGTAACTACCGGAACTTTTGGGCCAATGTGTTCTTCAATGGCGATATTCAATATCGGTCATTCCAAGCCAAAAATGAAGATTCAAAAATCCTGGCTAAATGATGTGGAATGTTATAGCGGTTTGGCTGCGGTGGATATGCTTATTGGCGCGGCTCAGCTTTCTGATAAAGATCCGGCAAACAGCATGGGCCCTGGGAGATTTAAATACGGCGGAGGCCATGTGATCGAAGATTTGGTTGCAGGCAAAGATTTGCGCTTTAAAGCTGAGGCTTATGGCACGGATTGTTATCCGCGCAAGGAGCTGGAAACTTTGATCAATATTAATGATATTAATCAAGCGACTTTAGTTAATCCCCGCAATTGCTATCAGAATTATAATGTAGCGGTTAATCTGTCTAACAAGGCAATCCATACTTATATGGGAGTTTTAAGGCCGAAAATGGCAAATGCCAGTTATTGCAGTGCCGGGCAATTATCGCCGCTGTTAAATGATCCTTATTTTAGAACCATAGGTATTGGCACCAGAATATTCCTTGGCGGGGGGATTGGCTATGTTTTTTGGCATGGGACGCAGCATTCGACTGATGGAAAAAGAACTAAAGGCGGTGTGCCTTATGAGCCTTTGGGAACTTTGGCGGTAAACGGAGATTTAAAACAAATGAGTTCGGAATGGGTGCGCGGAGCATCTTTAAAAGGTTATGGGGTAAGTCTGGCTTTGGGCATGGGAATTCCGATTCCGATTCTCGATTCTGAAATGGTCAAATTTGTCGCGGTAAAAGATCAGGAAATTTTCGCGCCAATAGTTGATTATAGCGATGCTTATCCTAATCGCAAAGCGCAAAATCTGGGATATGTCAGTTATCATGATCTTAAATCAGGGCATATTCAAATAAAAGGCAAGCAAGTGCCAACCGCGGGGCTATCGAGTTATTATAAAGCCAGACAAATATGCGTGCTCTTAAAACAAAAAATTATTAAAGGAGACTTTTTATTAAACGAGCCTGTTGCTAAATTACCCGGTGAAGGTTCGGGGATGAATTTTAAACAGCTTAAAATGCGCTCAATAAAATAATCTAAAGAGTTAAAAATGAGAGGGGCAAGACAGTAAAGCCAGATAAAGATGTTTAAATAAAAAAACAGCTCAGTGATTATTCAGAGCTGTTTTTTGTTTTAAATTTTATTTATCTTCAACAGATTTTTTAGCATCATCAATTAGTTTGAGCACCATTGCCGGTTCAAAAATCAAGAAGAAACTGCCGTCAATATCTTTGCCCGCGATTTTAAAGAAAGTTTCAATCAAAATAACTTTATTGGTTTCGGTTTTCATTTTGCTGAAAGCAACATTAAAAACTGTTTCCAGTGTGCCGCAAATAAGATTTGGGGTAGAGTGGAGGATTACTTGTCTGGTAAAAGTTGATAAAGTAGCCAGATAAGCCGAGATAACAATATTGCCGATTTCTTTTAAAGAAGAAACACCATATTCAGTGGCATTACCCAGTTCTTTACGATACTGCGACACCGCGTCGATCAAGCTATAAGCGCCTTTTTCCGGAAACATTAATACGATATTCCCAGTTAGGTTGCCGAGAAGCTGTACGCTTACACCAACAAGCACTTCTTGAGTTCCTTTTAGTTCTTCTAAAACTTTATCAGAATCAATAAGTTTTAAATCCGGAATTGTTAATTCAACTTTTTGGCTGAGAACCTGCGATAAGGCGATTGTCGCATTACCTGTGCAGATATGCCCAACTTCTTTAAGCATATCGATGCACATTGCATCTAAGTTAATTTTGTTATTATTTTCCATGGAAATATATCCCCCTTTTATTGAGTTAGCGTAGCTTTATTAACTATAACACATTTTTGCTTAACTAGCCTAGTAAAAATATCAACAATTTTAGGGTCAAGCTGAAAAGGTGAGCATTCATTTATTAAACGCAGGGCCTTTTTCGTGGAAAAAGCCTTACGATACGGTCGGTCAGCAGTCATTGCTTCAAAGGTATCGGCAACTGCCAGTATTCGGGCACCTATGGGTATTTCTTCTTTTTTTATGCCTGTAGGATAACCGCCGCCGCTGTATTTTTCATGATGATGATAAATCATTGATTTAATTTCTTCGGAAAGGTTCATTTCCTTAAGTATCGAGAGGGTAGTGTTTAATGAGCCTTGAATCTGCTGAATTATTTTTGGATCAACAATAATCGTGCGTTTTTTCCTTCTGCTCTTTTTATCAGCATCAGCAGTTAAATCAGCCCAGTAAAAGTTAACTGGTCCGAGAATCCTTCGGCCAATTGTCGGATGTTTCATAATTATTTCATATTCGCTTTTAGTCAGGCTGCCGGGTTTGCTGAGAATTTCTTCCGGAATCCCGATTTTGCCAATATCATGTAATATGCCGGCAATTTGAATGCCTTCGATTAATTTAGGGGGAAGCTGTAAAGCCTCAGCAATGGCAACAGAATAATATGAGACAAGATCAGAATGACCGCGGGTGTATACATCTTTTTCTTCAATTGCCTGGGCTAGAGCTTTGATTGTACTCAGATAGGTAGTGCGCAAACTTTTATATAAATGCGCGTTTTCTAAAGCAACCGCGGCTTGATTTGCCAAGGTGCTCAGCGATTGCTGATCTTTTTGATCAAAGCCGTGCTCTTCTATAGAATAAATGCTTAACATCCCTAAAGTATTGCCTTTGGTAATAATCGGGGCATTAATAACTTCTCGAATATGTTTGGGTAAAATGGGATGCTTAACCTTTTGCCGATGATTTTTAATTTTAATTAGATTTAATTCAATGTCTTTTGTCGAAAATTTGGTTTTCTTAAGACCTCTGATTACCAGATTAAGATCTTTTTTTAATTTATTAATTGTTCTATTATCGATTTTATTTTGGGAACAAAGAGTAAGGCTGGTTGAATCATCAGAAATTACTAAAAGTGTATATAAATCAAAATTAAACAATTCGCGCATACAGTCTGTAAGTACATTGATCATCTTGTCTTCAGTTAAAGCGGCATTAAGCGCGCAGCTGATAACATTAAACCTAAATAAATGCTGAATTTTTTCTTCGGCTTCGATATAAAGCTTGGCATTATGAATCGCGATCGAGCTTTCAAAAGCAAATTTGGAAATAATATTAATGTCATCTTTGGTAAAAGATTCTGATCCGGGAATTCGGTTTAGGTTAATAACTCCGATTAATTTATTAACAACAATCAATGGAATTGATAAAGATGATTTTACGTTTTTTCGCGGCTTTTTACCGAATATCGCTTGGAAGTTTTTATTGTTGATCAGTAAGGGTTTTTTAGTTTTAGCAACAATCCCGGCAACAATTTGTCCGAGTTTTACTCTGATCTTTTTAACTAATTTTGGATTAATTCCTTGGGCAGCGGCAATGTATAATTCGTTTTTGTTAGGAGCCAGGAGCATCAGTGATCCGGAATCAGCATTTGTTTGTTTGACAATTGTATCAAGAATTATCTGATATAGTTTGTCTAAGTCAAACCTAGCGCCTAAAACCTGGCTTATTTCCTCCAGGCTGGATAGATTTAAAGCTTGTTTATTGTTTTCATATTTATCGGAAATGGTTTTTGTCATTTTTTCGTCTTATTATTATTTTTTACCGTGTTTTCACAAGCTTTTAAAATTAATTTCATTGATTTAGAATCAAAGGCAATAAAGAATGTCCCGTTTACGGGGCTGGATTGTTCGGTGAAAACAGTTTCAATAAGAATTAAATTTTGATTTGTTTTAGAGAATGCGCCAAATACACTTTTTACCACTGAACTGGGCAATCCATCTGTAAATTGTGGGCAAGAAGGAAATACCGATAATCTGGATAAAGAGCTTAAAGTGGATAAATAAGAGGAAATAACAATATTTCCGACTTCTTTTAATGAGGATATGCCGATTTGAGTAATCAGTCGGGTTTTTTGCTGTTTAGTGTTGCCGACTAAAAGCTCCATTAATGTATAAGCATTTTTTTCTGAAAAAACTAAAAGGATTTGGCCGTTTATCGCGCCTAAAGTTTCCATCTGAATGCCGATAATCGGCCGGTTATCTTTATCAATTGCTTTGGCGACATCTTTTAAAGCAATTATTTCTACTTTGGGGATTTCTAGTTCGATTTTTTTAAACAGGATTTGGGATAAGGCAACCGTAGCATTACCAGCGCAAATATTTCCGATTTCTTTTAAAATGTCTAAATCAGTTTTATCAAACGCCACTTTTTTCATCATAAACTCCTTTTTAAAAAAACGTTAACTCCTTTATTGATAAAATATAACATATATGCTAATTAGTGTCAATAAAATTTGTTTTCAAGTCCTTTGTTTTATGATATTATGAAATAACATTTTATTTTTAGCTTGTAATTTTGGGCTAAAACCTCTTTTTTGATAAACAGCAAATAGGTGATAGGTAAAAATGGAAACTTTTAAAGGTGGACAACATATAGACGGTTTTAAATACTTAAGCCGGGAAATGGCAATAAAAATCATGCCATTACCCAGCCAAGTTATTATTCCTTTGAGTCAGCATACTGGAGCGGTTTGTGAACCAGTTGTGAAAAAAGGGGATATGGTTAAAACCGGGACAATGATCGGAACCAGTGATAAACTTATTTCCAGTCGGATCCATGCCAGCATTTCCGGCGTGGTTAAAGACATTGTTGAGTATAATCATCCGGTATTGGGACAATCAAAGGCTGTGATAATTGATTCTGATGGAAAGGATACTTTAGACAGTTCTATTGTAAAAAGAACTAAAATTGAAGAACTTTCCAAAGAACAGCTTTTAGAGATTATTAAAAACGCGGGGATTGTCGGCTTGGGCGGAGCAGCGTTTCCCGCGCAGGTAAAGTTAAACCCTTTAAAACCAGTTGATACTTTATTAATCAATGGCGTTGAGTGTGAACCTTATTTGACTTGTGATTATCGCCTGATGCTTGAGCATACGCATAGTATTCTTAAGGGCATTGGTTTAATGCAAAAAATTATTGGAGTTGAGCGGGTTGTTATTGGTATTGAAGAAGATAAGCAGGAGGCAATAAAACTTTTACGTAATAAATGTGTGGAGAAAAAATATGATATAGAGATAGTTTGTTTAAAAGCAAAATATCCTCAAGGCGCGGAAAAACAGCTGATCAAAGCAATTCTTGATCGGGAAGTGCCCAGCGGTAAACTGCCTTTTGATGTGGGCGTTATTGTGAGTAATGTCGGTACGGCTTTTTCTCTATTTGAAGCGGTTTATAATGCAAAGCCATTATATGAAAGAGTGGTAACGGTAACCGGCAAATGTTTAAAACAGCCGTCAAATTTAAAAGTGAGGATTGGAACGAGATTTAAAGAGCTGATTGATTTTTGTCAGGGCTTTAAGGAAGCTCCGGGAAAAATTATTATGGGCGGACCAATGATGGGGATCAGTCAGTATACTGACGATGTGCCGGTTATCAAAGGAACTTCCGGGATATTAATTTTAAGCCAAAAAGAAGTGGATGAGTATACGCAGGGCGCTGATCAGCCTTGTATCCGCTGCGGACGCTGCGTTAATATCTGTCCAGTTGGCATGTTGCCTTATGCTTTGAGTTTGTGTGTAGAAATGGATAGACTGGATAAAGCAGCGCAATATAATCCTTTTGACTGTATTGAATGCGGGACTTGTACTTATGTTTGTCCGGCGAAAAGACAAATTTTATCAGGGATACGTTTAATAAAGGCGGTAACAAGATGAGTGAAAAAAACACTAGTGTTGATTTAGCGATTACCAGTTCTCCGCATATTCGTGCAAAAGAAACTACAGCCAAAATCATGTGGAGTGTTACGCTTTGTTTGATTCCTTCTGGTTTGGTCAGCATATATGCTTTTGGCCTATCAGTTTTATGGATAATTTTAACTTCAATTGTTTGCGCTATGGCCAGTGAATGGCTGTTTAATTGTTATCTGCAAAAAAAGCCGAACAGTTTAATGGATGGCAGCGCAGTGCTTACTGGTTTGCTTTTAGCTTATAATCTGCCGGCCGGAGCGCCGTTGTGGATGGCTGGTTTAGGTTCTTTTGTGGCGATTTTATTTGGCAAAGTAGTGTTTGGTGGTTTAGGATTTAATATTTTCAATCCCGCCTTAATCGGCCGAGTTTTTTTAATGGCTAGTTTTCCGGTTTTAATGACTCGCTGGCCGGCGCCGTTTAAAGTTGACGCGATTACTGCACCTACACCTTTGGCTGTGTTTAAAGATGGCTTTAGCGGTTCGCCGATACTTAATCCCAGTGAAATAATACATTATTCTTATTCGGATTTGTTTTTAGGTCTGCGCGGCGGATGTATTGGTGAAGCCAGTGTCTTAGCGCTGTTGCTTGGCGCGAGCTATTTAATGTTTAAAAAATATATATCTTGGAAATTACCGCTTAGTTTTGTCGCAACTGTGGGTATATTTACTTGGATTTTTGGCGGAAGCAGTTTCTTTAGCGGTGATTATATATTACATATTCTTTCCGGTGGGCTTATTCTGGGCGCTTTTTACATGGCCACTGATTATGTTACCGGACCAGTTACAATCCAGGGCCAGATAATTTTTGGTATTGGCTGCGGAATTATTACCAGTATTATCCGCTTGTGGGGAGGATATCCCGAAGGAGTATCGTATTCAATTCTCTTAATGAATATGGGAACGCCATTGATTGACCGCTTTGTTAAACCAAAAAGATTTGGAGATAAGTAATGAAAGCAATTCTACTGGGCGTTATGGCCTTATCAGGTCTTGGCCTTGCATTTGGCGTATTACTGGCTTGGGTCTCAAAAAAATTTCATGTACAGATTGATCCTCGGATAGAAAAAGTGGGGGAGCTATTGCCGGGCGTTAATTGCGGCGCTTGCGGTTTTGCTGGTTGTTTGGGCTATGCTGAAGCTCTAGTGAATAAAACAGCTACTTTGGCCGGCTGTCCGGTTTCTACTGCTGATACTAAAAAGCAGATTGCTCAGGAGCTTGGGGTATGTGATGTTGATCTGCACAGGGTTACTCCATTAGCAGTTGTTGCCTGCGGCGGGGGAATCAGGGCAAAAGACAAGTTTAAATATCAGGGCTTAGCAGATTGCCGGGTAGCGGTTAAAACCATGGGCGGGCCGAAAAACTGTAAATATGCCTGTGTGGGGCAGGGAACATGTGTTACGGTTTGTCCGGTTAACGCGATCAGTATGCAGGCTGATGGGCTTCCATTGATCAATCCTGATCTTTGCGTCGGCTGCACTAAATGTGTTGCGGTTTGTCCGAGCAATATAATTTATATGCTTGACCGCAAGAAAAAAGTTTATATAAAATGCCGTTCGCATGATAAGGGCGCGCAGGTAATGAAAAACTGTAAATCCGGATGTATTGGCTGCATGAAGTGCGTTAAAGAATGTCCGGTTAAATGCATTACAATTGTTGATAATCTGGCTGTAATTGATCATGAGAAATGTATTAATTGCAAGAAATGCGTTGCTGTCTGCCCGACAAAATGTATTGCTGTTTTATGACAAATACAAATAAAATAAAAAGATTATCCAAACACAATCTTCAGATTAATAAAATTTCCTTTCCGTCTGGTTTATCATTTGTTCTAGATACTGATGAGCTCCTAAAAATCGAACAAACAAGCGGTAAACATATTTTTGGTATTGCGGTTGACTTGGGGACTACATCGATTTGTGTCAGCCTCTGCAATTTAGAAAACGGCCAAGAGATTGCCAATGCTACTGCGGATAATCAGCAGGATAATTTTGCCGAAATGCTGATTGAGCAGGAAAAATTCTTAGCTAGCTCAAAAAAAAATCAAGAAAATATTGCCCAGACAGTGCGGCAATTAATTAATCAGGCGATTGACCAGTGCATTAAAAAATCCGGGGTAGATAGAAAAAATATTTATATTGGTGTATTGGTGGGCAGCCCGATTATGCAGCAAATAGTTTTATCGATCATCGAAAATTTTAGTCATGATTTAAATAATGAAATCCTGGTGGTAAAAGCAGATGATGCTGGTATAAAAATTAATCCAGCGGCTAATTTAAAATTTATTCCGGGATTTAATGATTATATTGGTTCAGATGTTTTGGCCAGTATTATGAGTTTGAAAATTCTGGAAAGCGCGCAGATCAGTGTTTGTATTGATCTGGGGATGCGGGCAAAAATAATTATCGGGAATCGCGATGGAGTGTCAATTGTTTCCACCGCGATTAGTTCGATTTTTGAAGGACATAATATAAAGTGCGGGATGATTACTCAGCCTGGAGCAATTGAATGGGCGAGAATAAATATGGAGAAAGTGGACATCCTGACTATTGGCCATATTCGGCCGCAAGGGATTTGCGGCAGCGGTATTATTGATATTGTCAGTGAAATGCTGCGTAATGATATCTTAAAACCGGATGGCAAGATGATAAGTGAAGAATTTATTATTTATCAGGATAAACAAAATAAGATCGAGATCACGCAACAGGATATTAAAAAAATTCAGGAATCAAAAGCCGCGGTCGCTGCTGCTCTGGTTATGCTGATGAATAGATTGAAGCTAGAGCCGGGAAAGATTAAAAAAGTCTTTGTTGCCGGACAATTAGGGGATTATTTGAATCCTGAGAACTTAATTAAAATCGGACTTATTCCTGAAGCGTTAAAAGCAAAAACAAAATATGTGGGCAATGCGGCTTTTCTCGGAGCTAAATTAGCTTTATTGAATAAAAAAAAATCACAGAAGATTATCCAGTCACGAATAAAGATAGAGCATGTTATTTTGAAAGAAGATAAGAGTTTTAGACAGGCATATAAGCAGGCATTGCCTTTTTTGAAATAATTTTTATTTATTAAATTTTTTTAAACAGCGAGTTTGATTAATCAAATCAGTCTTATCTTAGGTAAAGGAAATGAAAAAACGGGTTATTGTGGCAATGAGCGGAGGAGTTGATTCTTCGGTTGGGATTTATTTACTCCAAAAAGCCGGTTATGAAGTTTGCGGAATTACCCTGCAGCTGTCTTCAGAGTCTGAGCATATTAATACTGCTAAGCAAATTGCTGATAAGCTTAATATTGAACATAGAGTATTGGATATTCGCCAGGAATTCAAATCGCTGATAATCGATTATTTTGCTCAGGAATATATTCTTGGCCATACGCCAAATCCTTGTTTGCAGTGCAATTCTCTGATAAAATTCGGGATACTCATGAACATTGCGGTTAAAGAGGATGCTTATTTTTCCACAGGCCATTATGCTCAGATTGATTATGATCAGGAAAAAGATATTTATTTGATTAAAAAAGCCAAAGACGCTAAAAAAGATCAGTCTTATGTTTTGTTTATGCTTGATCAGGCGAAACTTAGCAGACTGCTGCTGCCGATGGCTGAAAAGACAAAGCAGGAAATAAAGCTGATTGCCGAGCAGCTTGAGCTTGGGCTTGATTTAAACAAGGAAAGTCAGGATATCTGCTTTATTCCGAATAAAGATTATGTGAATTATATTAAGAAACATCTTCCAGCTTTTTCGCCTCAGCCTGGGAAGATCATCAATAATCAGGGCAAGGTAGTTGGTACGCATAAAGGAATAATTTTTTATACAATCGGGCAGAGAAAAGGACTGGGAATAGCGCATACCGAGCCATTGTTTGTGATCAGGATTAACCAAGAAGATAATACAATTATTGTCGGCACTGAATCAGAACTATATAATCATCGATGTGTGCTTAAAAATACCTTTTTTGCCCATCCTGATTTCAATGTGCAGGAGTTTAATGCGCAAGTAAAAATCCGCTATCATCATAAACCAGCGCAAGCTACAATATCGCGGCAATCAGATAATAGTTATCAGATTGAATTTTTAGAGCCGCAGAAGTCTATTACTATTGGACAGGGAGCGGTATTTTATGATTCTGAAGATCGAGTTATCGGTGGAGGGATAATCACTGGAATCGTTTATTAGAAGTACGATTTTTTCGGTTTTGGTTCTTTTTCGCCATCAATGTAAATGCTGTTTTTAGGTAAGGGTTTCACTTCTTTTTTTGGCTGCCAGTAGAAAACATCAAAGCAATACTTTTCTTTAATCCATTTAATTTTATAATATCCGCCTTTGGGTAAAGGACATTCAAATTCAAATTGACTATTTATAAATCCGAAGATAAGTGCTCCAAGTATTAATATTCCGGCAAAAAACTTAAAGAAACTATTTTCACCCATAATCTTACCTTAATTAAATTACACATTAACTTATGCTTGTATTCATTAGCATAAGTTAATGTGTCAGTTATGGTACCGAAGGTGGGATTCGAACCCACAAGGCCTTACGACCATCGGTTTTTGAGACCGACGTGTATGCCATTCCACCACTTCGGCATTAGAGAAGTAAAAACGGAACAATCGATTATAATTATCGGTTTAGCGGGCTGGTCCGCCAATTGAACGTTTGCTTTGATCGCGGTGCTCCCAAGACAATAGACCATATTATACCTTCTTTTAAACTGCTTTTCAAGTGATATGATTGTTTTTGTCTGCGATTAGCAACAATAGCGGGAGCGGAAGGTTTTGCTGTTTTTTCCACATAATCATCGGTATTGAAATCAGTTTGAAGTACTGGCTGTTTAAGCTTAGTTTTTTTTTGCTTGTGTAAACGTTGTTTTTTCATCTCCAGTTTTTTATCATAATAAGATTGTTTGAAATGGTCAAAAGGAGCTGGTTGTTCTGGCTCGGAAGATAATCCTTCTCGGGATGGCTGCTCAGCTTGTGCAAACATTCCTTCTCTTTCCGGCATAGGCTCAGGAAATATACTATTGAGAAAAGCCGGGTCGATTTTTGGTTTGGGTAAAGGTTTAGCCTGCGGCTGTTTGGGCGGTAGATTTGATTGTTCTTCATCCCATAAAGCTTGGTTTTTTTTATTGGACAAAACCCAGACAATACCAATAATAATATAAAATATTAATTTAAATAATCCGTCCATAATTTTACCTGATGATTAAACTTATTATTCTTTAATTTGTGAATCTTTTCGTTCATCCATGCCGCCGATTTGTTCGCGCATTGATGTATCAGCCTGAATATTCTTAATATTATAATAATCCATAACTCCTAATTTACCTTCACGAAAAGCTTGAGCAATTGCTTTGGGGATCTCGGCTTCAGCTTCTACAACTTTTGCCCGCATTTCCTGAGTGCGCGCGCTCATTTCTTGTTCTTGGGCAACTGCCATGGCACGGCGGGTTTCGGCTTTGGCTTGGGCCACTTTTAAATCCGCGTCGGCCTGATCTGTTTGGAGTTTTGCGCCAACGTTTCTGCCGACATCTACATCGGCAATATCAATAGAAAGAATTTCAAAAGCAGTTCCCGCATCCAGACCGCGATCCAGAACGTTCTTAGATATCTTATCCGGATTTTCCAAAACCGCTTTATAAGTATCAGCCGAACCAATGGTAGTTACAATCCCTTCGCCGACCCGGGCGATAATTGTCTCTTCAGTAGCTCCACCGACTAAACGTTCAATATTTGCTCTTACTGTGACTCTGGCTCTGGCTCTGACTTCAATTCCGTCTTTGGCAACAGCAGAGAGTAGTCCGCTTTTTGGGCAATCAATTACTTTGGGATTAACTGATGTTCTAACGGCTTCTAAAACATCACGGCCGGCTAGATCAATAGCACAGGCTTTTTCAAATTTCAAGCCAAGGTTTGCCTTATTCGCGGAAATCAAAGCTTTTACTACTTTTAGGACATCACCGCCGGCAAGATAATGCGCTTCTAAGGCATCGGAATCAACTGATAGTCCGGCTTTGTGCACCATAATAATCGAAGGGACAATAACATAAGGATCGACTTTTCTTAAGCGCATGCCAATAAGGCTGAACAGGGAAGTCTTCACCCCGGAAAAGATCGCCGATATATATAATCGGAACGGGATAAAATAAGCGAATAAAGCAAAAATACCGCCAAACAAAATAATGATCAAGATCATTGGCATAAAAACCCCCTTTTAAGTTGTGTTTAAATAGTTTATTTTAATTCCCGGACAACAATTTTATTGTTCTCAACATTGAGCACAATAATATTTTTATTTTTTTCAATAAATTCTCCGTCACTTACCGCGTCATAATGTTTATGATCAATCAAGATAGTGCCGCTGGGGCGGAGCATGGTTAATGTTGTGCCAGATTTATTCTTTAATTCAGCGGTATCATCAGGCCCGGAATGATAGCCTTGATTGTTTTGTTCAGTGTGGCTAAGACGGATTTTCTGCCACATTTTTGTTTTGGGCAGAATTTTGAATAAGGCAAAAACAAGCCCAATGCTAATCAGGCAGACCAGGGCTCCGAATATTTGGCTTAAGCTAGTGAAAGCTGTGTAGCAGGCCGCGATTAAAGCAATTAATCCCAAAATCCCCGGAAAACCAAAACCCGGTATAATAATAACTTCAATAAAAAGCAAAATAAATCCAATAACAAATAAAGTAATGATATTAAGCCAGATCATTGGCATTTAGCTGCTCCTTTTTTGTTCAACAAAGACCTTATTGCCTTGAATTTTCACAACAACTATTGGCTTTTCTTTGGAAATAAACTCGCCCTGAGTTGTAACATCAATTATATCCTGATCAAATAAAGCTCTGCCGCTAGGCCGGAGAATGCTTTTTGATATGCCTATTGTACCAACACTAATTTTTTCTGGCAAGGACTTTGTCAGAAAACCTAAATCATTTGTTTCTCTGGCGTTTAATTGAATGCGTTTAAAAATGCTGCTATTGGGCAGATATTTAATTCCTAATAAACCAAGAAGAAAAGTAATAATAAATGCCCGAGCAACGGTGTAAAACGCACTAGCAAATTCAAGTGAAGGGAAATTAAAGGGATGTTTTACCAGCATAAGGATAAGTCCGGTAAACATAAACAATAAACCGGTTAATCCCACAAAACCAAAACCCGGGATATAAAACATTTCAATGAACAGCAAGATTATACCTAAGGAGAAAATTCCTAGATCCGCAAAATTAGCCAGTCCAACAATATAATGTCCCCAGAAAAATAAAACAATAAATATCGCACCCAAAGTACCGCTGATGCCCCAGCCGGGCATCTTTAGCTCAAATAAGAGTCCGAGAAATCCCAAGCTTAAAAGCAAAGGGCTGACAATCGGATGAGTTAAGAATCGGACAATGTTTTCTGACCATGTAGGATTAGTCGTAAGGATTTTTAGCTCAACAGAGTTATTAACATTATTCATAAGTTTGGTTTTTAAATATTCAAAAAAATCATCTTCTGATTTTAATGTTTGGCTGCTTAATTTTAAATCCAAGGCTTCATTAGCCGTAAGGTTTAAAAGTTCTTTTTGCGCGCAGATAATCTTTTCATTTGCAATTATTTTTTTTGGGTTTTTTGCTTTTAAATCATCAAGCTCAGCTCGAGTAAGGATAAGGGTTTGATCATTGAATTCAATCTGAATAAGCTCAATGTTCATATCGACCATTGCCTGGGCAAGATTAGGTGAATGATTATTTGCTTCAGCAGTTGCTTTAAATCCAGCGCGCAAAGCAGAGATCATTTTTTCATCAGTTGTTTGGGGGCTGTTCGGCACTCCCATGATTCTTGGTTCAGCTGATCCAATTGAGGCTCCGGTCTGCATACTGATATCTTTGCAGGCGATGGCAATCAAGGCTCCGGCACTCCAGGCAGAATGACTGACATAGGCAAATGTGGGTATAGGCGCGAGATCAGCAATGATTGTAACGATTTCATCAGCCGCATCAACCCGTCCGCCATAAGTATTGATATCCAAAACAACCGCATCAACTTTTTCTTCTTTAGCCAGTTTAGCCGCGCGTTTGACAAAAGCGGAAAGTCCCAAATCAATTGTGCCTGTTATGGGTATAATATAAATGCTTTTTTCTTCCAAGGGTTTTTCAGCCTTAATAGTAGAATCTGAGGTGGCTTGAGTGATGGAATATCCTAGACTAGTTGAGTTTAGACAGAATATTAAGATCAAACAAAGCAATAAGATAGTTTTTTTCATAAATGTCCTTAGTTATGTAGTGTGAATAGTCTTTGTACTTAGAATTATTTTAAATCCTTGATGCAAAATAAGCAATCAATTTCCTTAATATTATCAAATTGCCAGGTTTTATGTTTGAATTATGCCCAAAATAATGGTATTTTAAAAATAAGTCTAAGTTTTGGGGACAGACACTTTTTTAATTGACAGTAGCGAGGTTAAGAAATAAAATTAAAATATGCCTAGGCACGCAAGAATTGTCATACCAAATACAGCGCATCACATAACCCAGCGAGGCAACTATCGTCAAACCATTTTCGATAGACAAGAAGACTATATTCAATATTGTGAATGGCTGGACAAATATGCGCAGGAAAAGAGTTTAGAAATAATTGCATATTGCTTGATGAATAATCATGTTCATTTTATTGTTGTACCCAAAAAAGAACAAGATTTAGCAGAAGTATTTAAGATCGTGCATATGAGGTATTCGCATTATATAAATAAGCAAAGAGCCGCAAAAGGGCATCTATGGCAGGGAAGATTCTATTCTTGTATCTTGGCAGACGATCATTTGTATAGAGCAATAAGATATCTTGAAAATAATCCTGTTAGAGCTAAAATTGTAAAACAGGCATGGGAATATGAGTGGTCCAGCGCTAAATACCATGTAGGGCATATGAATAATAGGCCGCTAATAAAACTTGTAAATTATGAAGCTGTTGATCACGGAGAACAATGGCGGGAATATTTGCAGGAAGAAGATATTCAAATGACTGAAGAGATGAGATTAAAGACTGAACGAGGATTAGCAATAGGCACTGAAAAATTTATAAAGAAATTAGAGAGCACATTAAATCGTTCGCTGAAATGTGTAAATCAGGGAAGACCGAAGAGTAAGAATAAATAAAAGGTGTCTGTCCCCTTAAGGAGATTATGGATTATATAAAATGGCATAAGGGATTAAGCGTTAATGTTGAAGAAATCGACAATCAACATAAGCGTTTGATTGAAATAATAAATATACTTTACAGTTCAGTAATAGCTCTTGATAGTACCAGATTACAGGAAAATATACTGATTGATATGATGGAGTTTGCTGATACACACTTTAAAACTGAAGAAAAATACATGGAACGATTTAAATTTCAGGGACTTGAATCCCATCGTTTAGAACATGAAAAATTTGTTAAAAAGATTATAAAATTAGAAAGAGTTATCTTGAAAAGTAAAGCTGACGCTAGACCTGCAATGTTAGAATTTCTAAAAGATTGGTTGGAGTCTCACCTCTTAGAAATAGATAGAGAATATATTGAATGTTTTAATGAAAATGGTCTATATTAAAAAATCATCTAATAAATTACTTTCCCGCCACAAAGCGGCGGGATAAACAGGCAATCTTAAAAACAGGGGGTATGAAAAACAGGGATTAGGTGGTAGGTGTTGAATATCAGGACATCGTTTACCCAAGTTAGCGAGTAAGAATATCATGACATCGTTTACCCTAACTATTTTTATTAACATGTTTTTTAAAAGCAAAACGCGAATATTTCAGACGAT
>Ga0180007_10001184_pt1 | contig 37202 bp, 30 predicted proteins | sample MM_PC_MetaG_FD_121122 | JGI IMG/M metagenome (GOLD analysis project Ga0180007, IMG submission 121122) | Groundwater microbial communities from the Aspo Hard Rock Laboratory (HRL) deep subsurface site, Sweden - MM_PC_MetaG | ecosystem: Environmental > Aquatic > Deep subsurface > Groundwater... | reverse complement strand
TCCCGCTCAACCCCGACCGCGGCATCCTCGCCTTCGAGCGCGTGTACTCCGGCCAGACCGCCCTGGTCGTGATCAATGCATCCGACACCCTGACCTCCTACACGCACTCGTACTCCAACACGGCGATGCCCACCGGATTTCCGCAGGGCACCCGCCTGAAGAACGTGTACTGCGAGGATCACGTCTGCACCGACGCCGAGGCCGCCCAGTTCACCGCCGGCACCAACGGCACCCTCGATCTCACCCTCGGGCCGCGCCAGGCGCTGGTGTTGGTTCCCGTCCAATGAGACCCCATCTTCGGTTCCTGGGGACCGGCAACGCCGTGTGCCTGGACGGCCGCGGGCAGGCGGCGACCTGGTTCGAGGACGACTCCGGTGCGCTGCTGGTGGACTGCGGACCATCGTTCATGGCCCATGCCCACCGCTTCGGAGTGGACCTGGAGCGCCTGCGGGCAGTGGCGATCACGCATTTTCACGGGGACCACCTCGCCGGGCTGCCGTTTCTGTTGATGTACTACCAGAGCATCGCCCGGCGCACACAGCCCCTGGATCTGCTGGGTCCCGTAGGGCTGCGGACCCATTTCGACGCCCTGTGCGCCCTGATGTACGACCGTTGGGGGCTGCCGTTCGACCTGCGCGTTCACGAGTGGGATCCGGAAGGCGACCTGGCCACCTGGGACAACACGCACTGGCGGATCACACCTTACAGCATGCAGCACAAACCCGAGTCCCTGGGGTTCCGGCTGCAGACCGCGGAGACCACGGTGGCGTTCTCAGGCGACACAGTGCTCTGTCCGGCCCTGTACGAGCTGGCCCGGGGAGCCGACGTGCTCGTCGTGGAGTGTACGCTGCCCACGCCCATCGTGCCAATCCACATCCATGCCCGGGAGCTCGTCGACGCGCTGCCGGCCCTGGGCGCCCGTCGCGTGGCCGCGATCCACACCGACGACGCCACCGCCGCGGTCGCCGCGGAGTCCGGATCCCTCCCGCCGGACCTGTCCTTCCCCGACGACGGGGAGGTGTGGGAGCTCTGAATGACCCCGGACTCGTTGCAGATCTGGATCCTCCAAGCACTCGAGGCCGCAGGGGCCGTGGCCTCGGGTGTGGTGAGCGCCCGGCGGATGAGCGTGCCCGACGAGGCCCATGCCTGGATCACCGCCGGGAACGCCGCGGGGATGTCATATATCAAAGAACATTTGACCCTGCGGGAAGATCCCGAAAACGTGATGCCGGGGGTACGCTCAATCCTCTGCGCGGCGTTTCCCTACGACGTGAAGTCGCCCCCGTCGCCCCCGCCGGCCATTGCAGGCTACGCCATGGGCGAGGATTATCACGTCCGGGTGCGGCGGGTTCTGGAAATAGTTGCGAAACAACTAAACGAACACATCGCCTGCCGGTGGCGTGTCTGTGTGGACACGGCCCCGCTTCCGGAGCGTCATCTGGCTGTGCAGGCCGGACTGGGCTTCATCGGCACCAACACCTGCCTGATCGTTCCTGGAGTAGGTCCCAACGTGGTGCTCGGCGAGCTGCTGGTTGATCTTGAAATCACGCCCACGGATCCTGCACCCCGGAGCTGCGCTCAGTGTAATCGCTGTATCCGGGACTGTCCCGGAGGGGCTCTCTCCAAAGACGGCCATCTGGACGCCCGTCGCTGCCTGAGCTACTGGACCACCGCTGCGAAGGAAGCTCCGCCGCCGGAGCTCCGGTCCGTGGGAGGGGGGCGTTTCTTCGGCTGCGAGACCTGCGTGGCGATCTGCCCCCATGTCGGGCCGAAATATAATTGCGATTTTTACGAACAGACTGTGGCGGCCGTGCAGATCCCGGCGTTCTGGAAGCAACCGCCCTGGCGCGACGCCGTGTTCGCTGCGGCTCCTGCCTGGCGCCTCGCGCGCAACCAGGCCTGGTCCCTGGAGCACATTCCATGGTAAAAATCCTCCCGTCGCGCAGGAATAATTCCTGTGGTGACTGCGTTTCCACGACTGCCGGAACCGCCCTGTGGCTCACCAAGCCATGCCGGGTTCGGCAAAGGAGGCCCTAGTGCTTGGCTGGAAGAAAGATCGCTCCAAGGAATTCATGACCCTGGCATCGCCCGTGATGGACCCCCTGTACGGCACGGCCATGAAACTCACGCGCAATGAGGAAGTGGCCCGGGATCTCGTGCAGGACTCCTACCTCAAGGCGTTCAAATATTTCGACACGTTCGAGCGCGGCACCAACTTCAAGGCGTGGATGTTCCGCATCATGACCCGCCTGTTTTACGACAGTTACAACGAGCGCAAGCGCAACGCGGCGATGTTCTCCTCGTTCGACGACGTGACGATCAACGCGACCGCAGATCCCGACTCCCGCTCCGGCGCCGGGGAGCGCCGCCTGCTCGCCCAGGAACTGCAGCAGGCGCTGGACCAGCTGCCGGCGGACTTCCGCCTGCCCCTGGTGCTGTGCGATGTGCACGAATTCTCGTATCAGGAGATCGCCGAAATCATGGAGTGTCCCATCGGCACGGTGATGAGCCGGCTGTTCCGGGCGCGCAAGCGGATGAAGGAAATCATCTTGAACATGAATCAGACCGACGAGGCCACGACCACGAAATCGGGTCAGATCATTCCGTTCTAGTGCGAGGAGTTGAGGAATCATGGATTGCCGCGAAGTCGAAAAACTGATCACCCTGTACATCGACGCCGAGATCTCCCGGCAGGACAGACACGAGGTGGAGGAGCATGTCAAGCACTGCCGCCGCTGCACGGCCGTCTTCGAGGAGGCGCAGGAAATCAAGGACCTGGTGCGCCGTGTCGAGTTGGACAAGGCACCCCATGACCTGGCCGTGCTGATCCGCTCGCAGATCACCGCCTCTGCCGGCCGCGAGTTCGCGTTCAACCTGCTGCGCCTGGGCTCCGCCACGGCCGTGTTCGCCCTGGCGATCTACGGCGGCTTTGCCTTCCTTCAGGGCCCCCCGGCGCCCCGGCCCGGCGCCCCCGTGCCCGTCGAGGTGGCCATGGAGACCGCCGACGCCCCACAGGTGACGGCCGTCGCCCCTGTGGCCGCCGGTAACCCCTCCCGCGCCAACACCATGAGGCGCTTCTCCTCGCCGGCCTTGTCGCGCCTCAAGAAGAAGATCATCACGCCGCAGGTCATGGAGAACCTGGTCGTCGAGCACGTGCGGCCGCTGCCGGCCGAGATCCAGACCCCTGACTCGGACTCGGTCGCCCGCTGGTACGCCTCCAAGTCCGGCTTCTACACGCCCCCTCCACAACTGGCCTCCTGGGGCGGAAAGATGGAGGGCGGCCGCATGAGCCGCTTCCAGGACCGCGAAGCCGTGCAACTGTTCTACAACGTCCAGGGCAAGCGCGTGACGGTCTTCATGTTCCGCCCCGACATGATCCCGGACCTCGTCGAGCTCAACAGCACCGAGGCCATCGACAAGACCGACGAGGAAGACTACATCAGCACCACCCCCGGCGGCCGCATGGTCGCGCTGTTTTCCCACAACGGCATCGGCTACTCCATCATCACCGACCTGGACTTCGTCGTGATGCGCCAGTGCATCCGCGGCATCGCCACCCAGCCGTTCTAGGATCACCTTCCAGATTTTTCCCCGTTGAAGACTGGCGAAGGCAGGTTGCCGATTCCACAGGAGGTGAAAACGTTGACAGGTGGCCCCGTTTTGATGTATGTCTTTGTGCGACCAAAAGGAAGGAAACGGTGTAATGAAGAAATCCATCGAACCCACAGCCATTTGTGAATTTTCGGCGATGCGGCGCCCCATGACGCTGCAGGAGGCCATCTGCGAAGCCGAGCGCTGCCTGTTGTGCGAGGACGCGCCTTGCTCGAAGGGCTGCCCTGCGGGCACCGATCCGGGCCGGTTCATCCGCCAGATCAAGTTCCGCAACTTCAAGGGCGCCGCGCGGACCATCCGTAACAACAACATCCTCGGCTCTACGTGCGCGCATGTGTGTCCGACGGACAAGACCTGCGCACGCGCCTGCTCGGCCAAGGGGCTCACGACGCCCATCGACATCGCCGGGCTGCAGCGCTTTGCCATCGCCTACGGGCGCGAAAACGGCCTCAAGCCGTTGGAGGCCCCCTCTGTTGATGGTCAGGCCGTGGCCGTCATTGGCGCCGGTCCGGCCGGACTGGCCTGCGCGGCCGAGCTGGCCCGCCAGGGCCACAAGGTCACCGTGTTCGAGAAGGATCCGGTGCCCGGTGGCGTGCCGCGGTGGAACATCCCCGACTTCCGGCTGCCGGTGGAAGAGGTGGCCGCCGACTGTGCTCAGTTGGCCGATCTGGGCGTGGAGATCCGCTGCGGATTCACCGTGGACACGCCGGAAAAAGTAAATGAAATCATGGATAAATTCACCGCGGTCGTGGTGGCCACCGGTCTCAACGAGGCCTTCGCCCTGCCATTGTTCGATGGTGCACCCAACGTATTCGACTACATCGCCTGGCTGCGTCGCGCCAAGACCGACCGTGAGAGGTTCGCTTCCGACGTCGCCGGGAAGCGCGTCGCGATCATCGGCGGCGGTTCGGTCGCCATGGACGCGGCTGTGACCGCCCGGGCGCTGGGGGCGGCCCGCGTGACGCTGGTGTCCCTGGAGCACCTCGGCGAGCTGCCCGCCGACCTCGAGGAGATCGAGCTCGGTCACCTGATGGACGTCGTCTTTCGTGACGGCGCCATGATCACCGGCGTGGAAAAATACGAGGGCGGCCACATCGTCGCGCTGACGGGCACCGAGATCGAGTGGATCGAGCCGGGGAAGTTTGTGCCCGCCAACGCCCGGCCCGTGCTGCACACGCAGTTCTCCCTGGCCACGGACTTCGTGGTGCTGGCCATCGGCACGCGCCCGGTGTTTGCGCACCTGTTCTCTGCGCTGCCCACCTGGGACAAGAAGTGCTTTGCGCCAGCGGGGGAGGACCGTCCATGGTCCGCTGCGGGGAAACTGTTCGCCGTCGGGGACGTGGTCAACCGCGGCACAATGGCCGTGCAGGCTGTCGGGGAAGGCAAGAAGACCGCGCAAGCCGTGCATGCGTTCATCGCCGGAGGTGCGAAATGACCCATAAAAAAGCCGATCTCTCCGTCCAGTTCTGTGGCGTCCACTTCGAGAACCCCTTCTGCCTGTCGTCTTCTCCGGTGGGCAACCACGCCGAGATGTGCGCGCGTGCCTTCGACGCGGGTTGGGGCGGCATCGCCTACAAGACGCTCAACGTGGACTCCTCGTTCAAGATCGTGATGCCGTCGCCGCGCCTCAACGCCTATCACTACAACGACAAGCGGTTCGTGGGTCTGCAGAACGCCGAGCAGATCACTGATCGCAGCCTCGCCGACAACCTGAAGGACATCGCCGAGCTCAAGCGCAAGTACCCCGGGCGCGTGCTGATCTCGTCGATCATGGGTTTCACCTCCGACGATTGGACGCTGCTGGCGAAGAAATCCGAGGAAGTGGGCGCGGACATGCTGGAACTGAACTTCTCCTGTCCGCAGATGGCGCGCAAGGACGCCGGCCATCGCGTGGGTCAGGACTACGACCTGGTCGAGCGCTTCACTGCGGTGGTCAAGAAGGCCTCCAGGCTGCCCGTGCTGGCCAAGATGACGCCCAACATCACCGACATGATTCCGGTGGCCCTGGCGGCCAAGCGGGGCGGTGCAGACGCGATCTCGGCGATCAACACGATCCGGGCGATCACCGACATCGACCTGGAGACGCTCACCCCCATGCCGATCATCTTCGGAAAATCAGGCATCACGGGCTTCTCGGGTCCGGCGGCCAAGCCCATCGGCATGCGCTTTGTGTCCGAGTTGTACAGCAGCGACGAGTTGAGCCTGCCGGTGGCCGCCATCGGCGGCGTCGAGACCTGGCGAGACGCGCTGCACTACATCCTGCTGGGTGCCGGCACGGTGCAGGTGACCACGGCGATCATGCGCCACGGCTACCGCATCGTCGAGGACATGATCGAGGGCCTGTCGGACTTCATGCTCGAGCGCGGCATCTCGTCCCTCGAGGAGATTCGGGGGGCGGCAGCGAAAAAACTCATCGATCCATCAAACTTTGATGTACGCCATCAAGTGGTCTCCCAGATCGACGAGAAGAAGTGCATCGGCTGCGGCCAGTGTTACATCTCGTGCCAGGACGGCGCCAACCAGGCCATCGTCTTCGACGCTGAAAAGCGCAAGGCGAAGGTGGACGAGACCCGTTGCGTGGGCTGCACGCTGTGCCGTCACGTATGCCCGGTCTGGGACTGCGTGACCACCCGCACCGTCGACACGCAGACCACATCCCACGCCGCCATTTTCTAGTGTCGGACTTGCGACCGGTCTCACGGTCGCCCAGACCAGTCGGACCAGTCGGATTTCCGTTCTTTCAGTTGACGTTTCCGCTCGTTCATATATATTGGGCGCGGCACTTCTGCCGTGTGGTCCAGTGTGTTCCTCAAGGAGCCCGGATGATATCGAACGAACATCGAAGTATCCTCGTGGTGGATGATGAAATGGTGATTCGGGAGGTCCTCGAGGACTTCCTGTCCGCCGAGGGATACGAGGTCGTCACCGTCTCTTCTGGAGCCAACGCGCTCCTGGAGCTCGAGGAGGAGCACTACGACGCGATTTTGTCCGACCTGATGATGCCGCAGATGAACGGCCTGGAGTTGATGACCGAGATCAACAACCGCGGCTACCAGCTGGTCAAGGTCATCATGACCGGCTACGGCACCATCGAGACGGCGGTTCAGGCCATGAAGGTCGGGGCCGACGACTACATCCTCAAGCCCTTCAAGATGGAGGAGGTGCTCTCGGTGCTCGACCGGGGTTTCGACCGCCAGCGGCTGCTGCGCGAGAACATCACCCTGCGCGAGACGGTGAACCTGTACCGCATCGCCGAGACCATCGCCCACGAGAGCGACTCCGCGCGCATCCTGCAGGAGATCGCCGAGGCCTCCTGGCAGGAGACGCAGGCGGACTACCTGTACCTGAGCATCTTCCCGACGCGCGCCCCCCAGTGGGATCCGGGCTCGGTGCTCCGGACCGGTCCCCTTGCCGGCTCGTCCCTGACCATCGACGAGCAGGCGGTCATCGATCTATTGACACGTGAACCCTCGCTGCTTGCACAGGGTGCCGACGGCCAGGTGTTCATCGGCGGTCCGGACCTCACGGCCCCCCCGGTGTCGTTCTGCGCGGTCCCGCTGATGGTGCCCGGCCGCATGCTGGGACTGCTCGCTGCGGCCTCCTTCACGCGGCGCACGATCTTCACCGAAGGTCACCGAAAGTTCCTGCACATCCTGGCCACCAAGGCCGCCGCTGCGCTCGAAAACACGCGCCTGGTGGAGCAGTTGCAGGGCGCCAACCGCGAGCTGCTGGAGGCCAACCGCCAACTGCAGGAGAACTTCCAGCAGTCCATTCTAGGTTTCGCCAGGGCCATCGAGCAGAACGATCCATACACCCGCGGCCACTCCGACCGCGTGGCGCAATACAGCCGCATCATCGCCGCAGAGCTGGCGCTGGACGCCTCGATTGTCGAGGACATCTTCTTCGCCGGCCAGCTTCACGACATCGGCAAGATCGGCATCTCCTCCCAGAAACTGAACAAGGCCGGAAAGCTCAACGCACCCGAAATACGCATGTTCCGGCGTCATCCCGAGATGGGCAAGCAGATCCTCGAGCCCATCCCCTTCATGCGGCACCTGATCTCCGGCGTTTATTGCCACCACGAACGCTATGACGGACAGGGTTACCCGCAGGGGCTCTGCGGCGAGGAGATTCCGCTGATGGGGCGGATCATCGCCGTCGCGGACACCTACGACGCGATGACCTCGGATCGTTCCTACCGCAAGGCCCTGCCCATGCAGGTCGCCGTGGAAGAGCTGCGCGCCAACAGCGGCACCCAGTTCGATCCCATGGTGGTGCAGTCGTTCCTGGCCGCGGTGGCCAAAGGACAAATTCATGAGTGATCAATTGATGGAAGACAGACCCAGTATCGTCCCGGTGAGCATCTCCGAGGAGATGCAGCGCTCGTTCCTCGACTATTCGATGAGCGTGATCGTGTCCCGCGCCCTGCCCGACGTGCGCGACGGACTCAAGCCCGTGCACAGGCGCATCCTGTACACCATGCACATCCTCAAGAACTCGCCGACGTCGGCCTACAAGAAGAGCGCCCGCATCGTCGGCGACACGATGGGCCGCTTCCACCCGCACGGGGACTCGTCGATCTACGAGGCGCTGGTGCGCCTCTCGCAGCCGTTCTCCATGCGCTATCCGGTGGTCGACGGACAGGGCAACTTCGGCTCCGTCGACGGCGACCCGCCGGCGGCCATGCGGTACACCGAGGTGCGCATGGCGCGGCTGGCGACCGAGATGCTCGCCGACATCGAGAAGGAGACCGTCGACTTCATCCCCAACTACGACGACAAGGAGATGGAACCGGCGGTGCTCCCCACGCGCTACCCGAATCTGCTGGTCAACGGCGCCTCGGGCATCGCGGTGGGCATGGCCACCAACATCCCGCCCCACAACATGACCGAGGTCGTCGACGCGCTGATCGCCCTGCTCAAGGATCCCGAGCTCGACGTGCGCGACCTGCTTCAGTATGTACATGGCCCCGATTTCCCCACCGGCGGCCAGATCCTCGGCCGGGCCGGCATCGTCGACGCCTTCCGTACCGGTCGCGGTCGCATCACCATGCGGGGCACCGTCGAGATCGAGGAACTGAAGGGCGACCGCGAGGCGCTGGTCATCACGGAGATCCCCTACCAGGTGAACAAGGCGCTGCTGATCGAGCGCATCGCCGACCTGGTCAAGGAAAAGATCATCGACGGCATCTCCGACATCCGCGACGAGAGCGACAAATCCGGCATGCGCGTGGTCGTGTTCCTCAAGCGTGATGCCGTGGCCGACATCGTGCTCAACCACCTGTACAAGCACACCGCGCTCCAGAGCAACTTCAGCGTGAACATGATCGCCATCGTGGACGGGCGTCCGCGGCTGCTCAACCTCAAGGACCTGCTCGAGAAGTTCCTCGAGCACCGACGGCAGGTCATCATCCGCCGCAGCGAGTTCGAGTTGCGCGAGGCCATGGACAAGAAGGAGATCGTCGAGGGCCTGGGTGTGGCCTCGATGGACATCGATCGCGTGATCGAGATCATCCGCTCCTCCAGCGATCCCGACCAGGCCCGCGACCGCCTGCAGGCGCACGACTTCACGGGCCTGGGTCCGTTTCTGGCGCGCGCGGGCTTCACCCCCGAGGAAGTGGAAAAGGCCGATGCCCATTACCGGCTGACCGAGCGCCAGGCGCAGGCCATCCTGGACATGCGCCTGCAGCGCCTGACAGGACTGCAGCAGGAGAAGCTCGCCGGCGAGTACCGCGGGCTGTGTGATGTGATCGCGCACCTCGAGGCGCTGCTGCAGAGCGAGGAGCTGCTGCGGGAGCTCATGATCGCGGATCTGAACGAGGTCCGTGAAAAGTACGGCGACGACCGCCGCACGATCATCCTCGAGGACAGCGCAGACATCGATGTGGAGGATCTGATCGAGGACTCCCCGATGATCCTCACCTTCACCCAGAGCGGCTACATCAAGACCATGCCCGTGGACATGTTCAGGGCCCAGGCCCGGGGTGGAAAGGGCAAGCGCGGCGCCCAGCTGCGGGACGAAGACGACATCGTCACCCATATCATGGCGCTCACGGCGCGCTCCACGGTGCTGTTCTTCACCAACAGCGGCCGTGTGTTCAAGGAGAAGGCGTACTGCCTGCCCAAGGCCTCGCCGACGAGCCGCGGCAAGGCGCTGGTGAACTTCCTGCGACTGCAGGAGGGTGAGCGCGTGGTGGCCATGATGCCCGTACCCGCCATCGAGAGCGGTTATTATATATTCTTTGCGACCCGCAAGGGCGTCGTGAAGAAGACCGAGTTGATGTACTACTCCAACATCAACCAGAACGGCATCATCGCCGTATCCATCGACGAGGGCGACGCCCTGCTCGATGCGCGCCTGACCCATGGCGGACATGACGTCCTGCTCGCGACGCGCACCGGCCTGATCGCCCGCTTCCACGAGACCGACGTGCGTCCTATGGGCCGTGCGGCCCGCGGCGTGCGAGGCATCGGCCTGCGCGGTGAGGACTGCGTGGTGTCGCTGGCGATTCTCGAGTCCGACGAGGCAGTGAAGACGGTGCTCTCCATCTCCGAGCGCGGCTTCGGCAAGCGCTCCCCGGCCCCGGATTTCTCCGTGCACCATCGCGGCGCCAAGGGGCTCCTGGGCATCCGGACCAACGAACGCAACGGCTACCTGGCCGCTGCCAAGGTCGTCTCCGAGGGGGATCATCTGATCGCGCTGACCGAGAAGGGCACCCTGATCCGTGTGTCCATCGCCGAGATCTCGGTGCTCTCGAGGGTGACCATGGGCATCACGATCATGAAGTTGCCCGCCGACGACACGATCCGCGACATCACAATCCTTCCGGCCGAGCACGTCCGTGCCGAGGACAGCCAGGAGGAGGACCCGGGCACCGCACCCGAGCCAGACGGAACCGATGCCGGGCCTGACGCCGATCTCGCCACGTCTGACGTCGAAGTCGTCGTCGAAGAGGTTGTGGTTCCCAAGGAGCCGGTCTAGTCTTTCCGTTTGCATTGCAGACGGAAATTGCCTATTGTCCGGAACCAGATCAGAATCGCAGGTTTTTCATGCAGGTGAAGAGGTGAAATCGAACACTCTGATGTCACGTGTCTCGCTGGCCGGCCTGGAGCTGGGCATCGGAGTCGCCCTTGGCGTATGGGGTGGTCTGTACCTGGATCGACGTTTCGACACCGGACCCTGGCTGATGATTGCCGGACTGACCCTGGGGGTGACCTCGGGCTTTTACAATCTCTACCGGCTGGCCATCATCCAGGAGGAAGAGTCCGATGAGCCCCCGAAGAAGGGGCGGTGAGCGAGGATGATTCCGCTCTCCCGCATCCGACGCCACCTGGGTCGTCCGCTTTACCAGTTCCATCCCCTCATCCGGTGGGCCGTGGCCACCTACCGCTTCCTGGTCCACGTCGTGCGCCTGTGGGATCAGCGTGACTGTTTCCGCATGGCCAGTTCGCTGGCCTTCGAGAGCCTCTTCTCCCTGGTCCCCCTGGCGGCGCTGAGCCTGTGGTTCATCGACGCGCTGGGACAGAGCGAGCACGTGTCCGCCCTGGCCAACTACGTGGGACGGCAGTTGTTCCCCTCCTTCGGCATCGAAGCGATCTCCATGATCCGCAAGATGGCCTCGCGTATCCGCGGCGAGTATCTCGGGACCGTCGGTGCGGTTTTCACCCTGGTGATCAGCGTCTGGGTCTTCGTCTCTGTCGAGAGCGCGCTCAACGCCATCTGGGGCACCCGGCAAAAGCGCCCGTTCTTCCACCAGTTTTCGACCTATTGGACCCTGGCGAGCCTGCTGCCCCTGATGACCCTCCTGGTGTTTTTGCGTCGCACGGACTTTCCGGTGCTGTCCAGTCCGTGGCTTGGCCATCTCCTGCTGATCTTCTTCTTCTTCCTGATCAACAAGCTCGTGCCGACGCCGTTCGTCAAGGCCTTCCCCTCCCTGGTCGGTGCCCTGATCTCGTTTGCGCTGTTCCAGATTGCCAGGGAACTGGTCTCGCGCTACTTCACGAGCAAGTACTTCGGGATCTATGGCGAGATCGGCGTGCTGTTTCTGGTATTGATCTGGATATATTATATCTGGCTGATACTGTTGCTCGGTGCGGCCATATCCTATGTGGTGCAGCGGTTCTCCTACCTTGAGGCGCGGCGCATCACCGAGAGCCGCTGGGCCGTGTTCCCGGGCGAGCCCATGGCCTGGCGTGCCTGGTCGGTGCTCGACTTCATGTTTCATCACCGGGAGCTGCACGATGCCCAGTCGCTGTCTTTGGCGTTGGGCGAAACGCCGGCCATGGTCGAGCGCATCTGTGCCCGGCTGACCGAGGAGGGTTTGCTTTTCGCCATCGACGGGCAGTACGGACTGGTCATCGAGGACGCCAAGAAAATCACGGTCTCCCGCGTGGCGCGTGCGTTTGCACAGCCGATCCACGGCGAGGTGGGCGGATCCACCTTGATCTGGCAGGAGTTGTCCGAGGCGTTCATGCAGGTCGGCGACAGCGTGAGTCTGGCCACCTCCACCGAGGAGATGACCGACGTGCGTGAATTGTTTGAAACCAGTGGCTCCGGAAAAAAGGCTACGGGTCCGCTGTTAATGATTCGCGAGCCGGACAAGTCTGACAAGTCTGACAAGTCTGACCAGTCCGACGAGTCCGACCAGCCCGACGAGTCTGACCAGTCCGACCAGTCCGACGAGTCCGACCAGCCCGACGAGTCCGACCAGCCCGACGAAAATCCCCCCAAGGCAGGCAAGCCGTTGGATCTGGGACCGCTGTTTGATCCGGGGCGAAGCAAGTCGCGGACATGAAGCCCCCGCTTTGGGGGGCCCTGGCGGTCCTTTTCACATATTCCATCTTCATCGTGGCCGCAGGTGTCATCACGGCGCTCAACGGGCGGTTCTGGGGGTTGCCACTGATTCCGGTCCTGGGCGGACCCGCCCACGCCGGGCTGGTCGCTGTGGTCCTGGGCGTGGGAATCTTCGGGATCAACGTGGCCGGAGCCAGGCTGGGTCCCCTACGTGACCTGGAGCTTGAACTGGCGGAGATGGTGCATCCCCTGATGGGGCTGGGTCCATGGCCGCTGGCACTGGCCTCGGGGGTGGCCGAAGAGTGGGTCTTTCGCGGACTGCTGATGCCGTTTTCCGGGCTGTGGCTGCAGGGGTTGATCTTCGGCCTCCTGCACTGGCCGGGCCGCCGCAGCCTGTGGCCGTGGACCCTGTGGACCATCGGCATGGGCTGGCTGCTGGGCGCGCTTACGCTGCATGCGGGTGCGCTATGGCCGGCCATGCTCACCCACGTCTTGATCAACGGTTTGTCGCTGAGCCGTCTCTCGAGGCTCGCACCCCGGTCGCCGGCGTGATATCTTTCGAAGCGATGTGGTGCTTTCTTCTGATCTGGCAATTCATGCATGGCGCCGAGGGGTGGGAGTTTACCGTGAAGGGCCGGTGTCGCGTCCACCATGTGAAGGACGGGATCTTCCTTGTGGATGCGGCGAACCAGCGTCCGGTGGCCGCCCTGGACATGGAGATCCGCGATGGGGACCGGCTTTGGCGCGTGACGACCGACGCAGACGGACGGATTCCGGTCAACGGACCGGGTCTCCTGGGATTGACCCATCCTGGCTCAGAGTTCTACGAGCCGTGCGCAGCGGTGACCATGATTCCTGCCGCCAGGGCACGCCAGAACCACTTCTCCTGGAAATGGCTGGGTCTGGTCGCAGGGTTGGGGTTGATCCTGATCGCGTTGTTTCCTGTGGCGCGCACCCGTTGGCGGCGCTTTGGCAAGTCGAAGAAGGAGGAACCGCCCGAAGAGGCTCCCGAGGTGGAGTTCAATCCCCCCGCCTCGCGCACGTTCGTGCCCTGGAGGAAGGCCGGCTTTCATGGTCAGGTGCAGGTCTGGGAGAGCGGCCTTCCACTGGCCGGCGTGGAGATACGCTTCCTTGAGCACTCGGTGCCCAAAAGGACGGAGACCGACGGGGAAGGTCGTTTCTTCCTGCCTTCGACGGCTGTGGAGATCCGGTTTGGCAGGGACGGCTATCACCCGGTGAGCGTGCCCAGGCCGCGAGGACAGATCCTGGTCCGCATGATGAGCCTTCCGGTGCGCGCATTGTGGTTGCTGCGCCAGATCTGCCGCAACTATGATCGCCAGAGGTATGCGAAGCTCTCACCGCGGCAGGCCCTGTCTGCGCGGATTCCGCCGCCGGAGGTCATCGGGCGGCTGGAGCGGCTCGCCTATGCCGGGGAGTCACCGGAGCCCGGAGAGATCGAGCGCATGGAAGCAGCACTCACGCCGGAGTCGGAAGAACCCAACTGAACGTCGACGGTCATGGCTTCATCAAGGAATCGAGGAAGGTCGCCGGAAGCACGGCGCGGCCGAAGCCGCCCGCACGCGACAGGAACAGGAAGTCGGTGTGCGCCTCAAGGCAGAATTCCTGCTTCAAGCCGGCGTCCGAGTTGAACATCAGGCGGATCGGACAGTCAGGGATCGTCCCCAGATCCCAGGGCGTGGCGTGCTCGACCTCGTCGCTGATGCGCTGGAAAAAGGCCGCCGCGCTGGCCTCGGGGAGGATCTTTTTGCCTTCGGGTGCGGTCCACAGCCAGTGTGGATCATGGAAGGTCAGGGAGGCGCCGCGTCCGTCGGGGAAGCGGATCATGGCGCTGCGGGCCTCCCGAAGATTCCATGCCGGACGCTGCAGGTTAAAGTGGGGGCGCAGCAGGAAATTCACATCATCGGCGGACAGTCGAATGCGGGCCTTTGCGCCGTCGGCTCCTTCGCGGGCGGCGGCCTCGAGGGGCGATACCAGCAATTGGATCTTCGAGTTGTCCCTGCGTGTCAGGGTCCACAGCACAGGACGTTTCTGTGCCTGCCAGGAGGGATCGACGGCGGTGGCGGGCGTCGGGGATGGCGGTGGTGCGGGTGCCAATGCCGGTGCCGGGGGCGGTGCCGGGGACGGTTGCATCACCTCAGCCACGACCGGAGGGGTTGCGGCCGGGGTGGACACCTCGACGCGCAGGGAGAGCAGCCGGGGGATGACCTCCCGCTGCAGGCCCGCCGGATAGGGCTGATCCAGCGGCTCGAGCACTCGCCAGTCACCCTCGGGACCCAGCGCCCATGTCTCGCGGAAGTCTCCGGCGGTGCGCTGAATCTTCACGATGTCGGTGTGCGGGAAGACGCGGCGATCCACCCACCAGGCTGGATCCGTGCGGATCAGGTCGAACAGCAGCCGCGGAATCCGGGCCCGCCGCTTCTCCCCCTGCCGCACGATGAAGGTCTCTCCGTCCACGGTCAGCAGATGCACCGAGAAAGAGAGCTCTCCCCGGTGGAAGATCACCTGCGTGTCCGGGCGGTCCGTTGGGCTGAGGGTTTCAAGGCCGAGCACGGTGGCACCGCTCCACTGCCCGATCGTCCCGGAGCACACGCGTTCGTCGGCGAGTCTTCCGTCATCGAAGGCCCATCCCTGGGGTGTCTTCCCGATCCGGATCGCCGCAGAGCCGGTATGTCGGATCTCGATGCGGTCCCAGGTGCCGCCTGAGGCGGGTGCAGGCAGCAGACGTGCCTCGAGCAGCTCAGGAAGCGACGGGGTCAGACGGTTCCACAACCTTGTCGCCACACAACCGGCGAGCCAGCGGCTGGAAAAGCGTGCCACAGCGGTCTCCCCCTCGGGGCAGGAGGCCTCGATGCGGGCAAGTTTCCATGGAACACCCTCGAGAGAGAAGGAAAAATCGGCGTGTACGGGCGGAATCTTGGGGGTTGGCAGGAGGCGGCGTAGCGTCATGTCCTGGAGTTCGCGGAACAGTCCGGTCACAGTCTTGGTGTGTAGCAGGTGCGCATGCGTTCCCGGAATGTAGTAATAGTCACCATCGTGGCGGATGCGGTAGCGTTTGTCACCGTCGGCGGTGACGACGGTGACGGAGAGCTCCTCGGCCAGGGCAGGATCGATGGACAGGACCCTTCGGGAGACGAGATTCTCGGCGGCGGGAAACAGTTGCTCCACAGGGAAGTTTGGCAGGAGGTACCGGTTGTCACCGCTTTCAACGATGGCGTCGGCGCCGGCGGCGTGCCACACGAGCGTGCGGCTGGCCTCAGGGGTGGTCACGACCAGACGCCCGACGAGCCGGAAGTCAGGAGGAATACGCCGCACCGGGAGACCTCGGGCGCTCTTGAGCCGCTCCATCAGGGTGAGCACCTGTGAGGGATCGGCCGGGGCGCGGTCCCATGAGGGGTTCTCCACCACCCAATTCTCCTTATCGGAGACCAGCTTGGTGCGGGAGTCGGGCCACTCCAGCGCGCGGATCTGATCGGCGTTGCGGAACACGTTGCGCGGCACCGAAGGGGATGTGGAGCGCCAGAAGAAATAGAGGGCGCCGACGACCAGCACGGCGCCGTAGAGGATCGCGCGGGTCCAGGTGAGGGCCCGCGGTACCGGCAGGCTCGAAGACAATCTCAGGTCCGCCTCGGCGGGCTTGGAAAGGATCTCTTCCTCGACGGGGGGGTGCGATTTTTCTTCACTCATGCTCGGCGCCTTCTGGCCACCCACAGACCCACCGCGAGCGCAAACAGCGGCCACAGCAGCAGGGCGAACGTTTGAATCCTGGCTACCTGACTCTGCGGCAGCACAAGCTTGTGATGTTCCATCTCGAAGATGGGCATGGTCTCGTCGGGCGGCTCGGCAGCGGCCCAGCGCAACTGGGTCAGCAGCCAGTTCATTGATGCGTCTGAGCTCTGCCCGCCGATGGTCAGACGGTCGTTGGAGAAGGCGTCGGAGAAGCCCAGCAGCAGGATCCTCGAGGCGCAGTCCGGTCCGGATCTGGCAGCCAGCACGGCGGTCTTCTCCTCCAGCACACGTCCGGTGCCACGCTCGATGTGCCTGGCGCGGTCGGAGGTGGTGAGCAGGGGCACCGCGGATCGATCGGTGCTGATGATCAGGGGCCGTGTCAGGAGCAGACGTCCGTTGCGTCCGGGCCAGGGCACAAGGAACCGTCCGGGCTCGCCCGAGCGCAACTGCTGCCTTGGGTCCTCGGCGACGGTGTCGGAGAAGCCCAGATGACAGTCCTGAAACGGGCGCTTCCAGGAAGCCGGCAGTTGATTGTACTCATGGGTAGCCAGCACCAGTCCGGTGCGTCCCTCCCGCAGGGCGGTGGCGAGGTTCTCCTCCTCGGCGGACATCAGGTCCGTCTGCGGATCAGTTGAAAACAGCAATCGGCAGTTGGTCGGAACCGGAGAGAGTAGGTCGATCTCGCGGGTCGAGATGCCGGAAAACTGCAGTCCGGCCGCGAGCCGGGCCAGGCCGCTGGCGCTGGTGTCGGTGATCTGTCGCTCCTGGTGTCCGCGGGTGAAGCACCACGAGGCGTCGTCGGGACGCTGCAGGCGCGCCAACCCTCGGGAGAGGGCAGACTGCAGCGCCACGCCATGGAACACGACGCCGTCTTCGCGGATGTCCATCACGAAGAGATCGGACAGCCGGATCACGTGGTGGCGGACGGCTGTGGCAGCAACCAGGCGGCCCTCGAGGATGCCGGTGGAGTCGGCTTCCATGGCGGCGAGGTTCAGTCCGAAGCGGGCCGCCAAAGCGGATGCGCGAGGCCCCGAAGAGGCTGCCTGGATGCGCTCCCAGCGCAGTAGCGGACTTTTACGGCACACGCGCTCCAGGTGCACCTCGAGCTCGGGCACGGGGGAGAAGGGCGCGGCGGCCGAGGGGCTTCCGGTGAACAGGTACAACGTGACGGGTTCGGTGGTCTCGCGGATGCGCTGCTCAAGCCGGGGGTCGAGCTCGGGCCGGCCGGTCACGTCCCAGGTCCAGCCCAGGCGGAACACCAGCGCAAAGCCCAGCGCCGCGAGCATGGTCCATGCACCCAGGTCGACCGCATTCCAGCGGCTTCTCCTGCGCAGGCCCGCGCCGAGCACCCGGCCCGCGCCCGCTACTCCGGCGAAAATCAGCGTCAAAAGCAGCGTCAGATCCCGCAGGTGAACAAAGCCCCGCGAGAGACGCTCGAGCACGTCGAAAAAATTGAAGGCGTCGAGCAGGCGCATGAGGTTCGGGTCCCGCACGATGCCGAACGCAGGGCTGGTCATAATCTTGACCAGGACGAAGGCAAACAGCACCACGAACGTGAGCATGCCGGAGAGGCGCGTGTCAGCTGTCAGCGAGGAGAAGAACAGGCCCAGGGCGAGCCCGGCACCGCCCACGAGCACCACGCCGGCGTAGCCCGTGAGAACGGGGCCCGCCGGTACCGTCACGTCCGGCGGAAGGATGATCCAGAGGAACAGCAGCAGCGGCAACGTCGCGACCCACAGCAGCGTCCATGTTGCCAGCATCGCGAGGTATTTGCCAAGGACGATCTGGTGCGGTGTGAGCACCGAAGCCCGCAACGCATCGAGCGTGTTCTGTGCGCGCTCACGGGAGATGGCGTTGTGTGAAAGCTCCACGACCACCAGGATCAGCATCGGCCAGAACCAGAACGGCCCTCCGAAGAACGGAGCCAGCAGGGGACCCGGCGGGGAGAGCGGGTGCTGACGAAGGGCGAGCGTGACCGCCAGCACGATGCCCTGATAGAAAAGGAACAGCGCGGCGGTGAAGTAAAAGGAGGGGGTCTTCCAGGTGTGCCGGATTTCCTGCCAGGCCAGCGTGAGGGCATATCTCATGATACGTCACCGGCGGTGGCCGCGGTTTGAGCCGTGGTCCCTTCCTCCCGGGAACCAGCACCGGTCAGGTCCAGGAAAAACTCGAGCAGCGGGCCTGGGGCGGGGCCGTCATGCAGCACGAGCCCGTGGTGCAGCACCAGGAAGCGCCCGGCAATGCGTGCGAGCTCGTCGAGACCATGGGAAGAAACGATCACGGCGCTTTTCTGCGCGGCGGCGGCGATGATCTCCCGCAGGGACATCTGTTGTCGCGGGTCGAGTCCGAACGAGGGTTCGTCGAGCAGGATGAGATCTGGTTCTCCGCACAATGCCCATGCAAGGGCCACCCGCTGTCGCATGCCGGTCGACAGCGTCCCGTTGAAGCGGCGCGCGAAATCCCCGGCCTGGCAGAGGGTGACGAGGCGCTCCACCTCGGCTGAACGGCGTCTTCCGGAAAAACCGCACAGCCGAGCCCGGAAGTCGAGCGTCTCGACCACGCGCTGATCCGGCGGCAGCCCTGTGGGCATGAACCCGAGGCGGCGGGCCATCCGTTGCGGCTCCGGGTAGAGATCCCTGCCTGAGATTCGCACGCGTCCCTGGTCGGGCAGCAGCAGGCCGGCCAGGATGCGAAGACAGGTCGTCTTTCCGGCGCCATTCTCGCCCAGCAGGCCCAGCGTCTCTCCGGACTCCAGTTGGAACGACACACGATCCAGGGCCTGGATCCGTCCATAACTGAGGCTCACTCCCTGGAGGTCAACCAGTTTCATGGAGCCGAAACTCCGGTGTCGCCCGCCAGCGCCTTCTGCCAGAGCATGCGCACGGTGGGGTCGTCCTCCTTGGCGAGCAGCTCCTTCATGCGTGCCTTGCCGGCGTCGCCGCGGACCGCCAGCAGTCCGGCCTTCTCGCGGACGGTGGCGGTCGCGTGGGTCAGGCACTTCTCCTCCTGGGCCGGCGTCAGGATCTCCGAGGGGACCTCGATCAGGTAACCCAGCAGGCGCACGATCTCATCGCTCTGCTGTTGCTCCAGGGCGGCATCGAGCCGCTTCTCGACGTGGCTCCGGGCGGTGGCGAAGGCCTGTGCCGCGGCGATCAGTTTTTCCTGCGGTGTGTCGAGCTTCTTCAACCAGTTCACCATGTCCACGCGGGCCGCGAGCACGTCCGGATCAAGCTTCAGCAGTTTATCCAGTTGTGCCACGGCCTCACGCAGTTTGCCGCTCTCGGCGAGCACCAGCGCGAGGTTCTGGTGGGCGAAGGGATCATCGGGGCGCAGGGCGATGACGCGCTCCCACATGGAGACGCTCTCATCGAAGCGACGCAGGTGGAACAGCGCCTCGGCCTGTCCCGAGAACAACTGGGAACGCGCCTCGGCGGTCAGGGACGTCTCCTGGCTCATCTCTTCGTACAGTTTCAGCGCCTCCTCGTGCTTGCCGTCGAGCAGCGCTGTCTCGGCGCGCTTGAGCTTGATCTTGGGCAGCAGCCGCTGACCGGCCCGGGAACCGGCGAGAGATTTCTCGACGTTGACCGGGTGCTTCTGAGGGGTCACCGGCGCCGGGTCCTTCGACGGCTCGCCCCTGGAGCAGGCGGTCATCGCAAGAAGGGAAGAAATCACCCAGAAATGGAGGCGGATCCGCATGTGTTTTAATCACTCCCGCCGCAGTATGCCCCGCCCGCTGGCGCGTGGCAATTGTAAAAAACCGGGGGTGGAGGTATATTGGCAGGGGTTGAAATGACCCTGAATTGAGGAGGATGTCATGAAAGGCTTCTGGATGATGTTGTGGCTGCTCGCATGTGTCGGCTGTTCATCTTCGCACAAGACCAGGGGACACACACAGGAGCCGCCAGCGCCCACATGCACGGTCTCGGGCGAGGTCCGCGCGGTCGCAGCGCCGGAGCTGGTGCGCACCTACCCGGCCTCCTGGGACGAAAACTGGTTCGGCTCGCCGGCGTTTGCAGATCTCGACGGCGACGGCGAAAACGAGGTGATCGCCGGACGTCACAGCGTGCTGTACGTGTGGACGGCGGCCGGAGAGCTCCGGTGGCGAGCCCCGGTGGGCGAGGAGGCGACCAGTCCCAACGACCACGGATCGGCCCGCCAGTATGCGGCCCCGGTCGTGGCGGATCTCGACGGCGATGGGCACCAGGAGATCGCCATCGCCTACAGCAATTCCATCGCCGTGTATCGGCACGACGGCACGCTTCTGCCGGGTTGGCCAGCGCCGTATCCGGATTCCGACAACGAGATCCGCTCCATCGCGGCAGCAGACCTGGATCACGACGGCACCTGGGAGATCGCCGTGGTGCGCACGGGTTCCACGCCGGTCACGGCCGTCTTCGATTTGCAGGGAAACGTGCTGCCGGGCTGGCCGCAGGTCGACTGCGAGGACTGCTACGACCACGGCGGCTACAACCAGAACATCGGGCTCGCGGACATCACCGGGGACGGCGATCTGGAGGTCGTGGCGACTTACGACTGCGCCATCGTCGGCTTCTTCACCAAGGATGGCGTACCGCTGACGGTCAACCCGGAGTTGTCCGACGAGCTGGTCCCGCAGGTGCCGATGTTCCATGACTGGGCGCTGGCGGTGCAGGGCTGGGGCCCCGACGGCGAGGACCGCGACGAGTTCACCGATTCCCCGCCGGTGTTTGCGGATCTCGACGGCGACGGAGCCCTGGAGATCGTGATCTACAGCGACCACGAACTCGCCGGCGAATATGTCAACCGCGGCAACTGCCTGTGGGCCCTCGAGGCCGACCTGTCCCGCGTGCCTGGCTTCGAGTGGCCGATCTGCTCGGGTGGCCCCCTGTACACCGGTTACGAGGACAACATCGTGCAGGTGGCGCCGGCCCCGGCGGTGGGCAACCTCTCCGGGGACGAGCGTCCGGAGATCGTCGTGCCCTCCTATGACGGCCTGATGCGCGCGTACTCGCCCGACGGTCAGGAATTGTGGGCCTACGAGTTCAACGGCCCGATGTCGTCCTTCGTCGGCGCCTCCGGGGCGGTCATCGCCGATCTCAACGGCGACGGCAGCCCCGAGGTGCTGTTTACGACCTATGCGATGGCCGACGATCGTTCACACCTGATTATCCTCGGCGCCGGCGGCGCCCTTCTGCACAGAATCCCCATCGCGCTGCGCGGCTCCATGAGCCCTCCCACCGTGGGCGACGTCGACGGCGACGGCCAGCTCGACATCCTGATCTCGCTCAAGGACACGCTGGGCGCTGGTCTGGGTGGTGTGCAACTGTGGACCGTCCCAGGCGCAGGCACCGACTGCATTCTCTGGTCCACCGGCCGTGGCAACCCCGCCCGCACCGGCCGTGCGCAGTGAGTGTGTGAAGCAGGAAGAGACTACGGAAAAGACGGACGGGAGCGGAGAAGACGGATGATCTCATCACCGTCGAATGAGCTTGGCTACATGAGAAAGTAGACGTTGGTGGCGATCAGGAACACCGAGAGGAAGAGGGCCACGATCGAGGGGCCGTTGTACTTCCGCGTGATCCGCGAGAAAATGGCGCCCACGAGGGCGGCCGAGACCGCGCAGGATGCGATCGTCAGCGAGATCACGTCCACGCCGCGGGCGTCAACATAGAAGTATCCCAGCGGGCTCAGCAGGAATGAAAGGATCAACCAGGGAAAAGGAGTCATGATGAGGGATCCTAAGAAATCGTCGCACCCGGGAAAAGCTCTGTAACAGGGCCAAGGACAGACAGTTTTCCGTCGATGTCCTCGGCGGCCAGGATCATGCCCTCACTGACGCCGAAGCGCATCTTGCGCGGCTTGAGGTTGGCCAGCACGACCACCTGACGGCCCACCAGGGTCGCCGGATCGATGTGCGCGGCCAGGCCGGCGAAGATGTTGCGCTTCTCGCGGCCCAGGTCCACGGTGACCTGCAGGAGCTTGTCGCTGCCCTCGACCTTGATCGCGGTGAGCACGGTGGCCACGCGCAGGTCGAGCTTGCCGAAATCGTCAATCTCGATGATCTCCTTGAACGGCGTGACGCGATCGCCCGGACCCGGCGGGGGTGCGAACTGGGCACGCGTGTCCTCGATCATGGCCTCGACGACGGCCGGATCCACGCGGTCCACCAGGCGGTCGAAGGGCGTCAGTTGCGCCGGCGCCAGGGCGAAGTCCGCGTCGGCAAACGTCCACGGCGCGGTGGCCTGGAACATCTTCTCGGTGCGCTCCTTGAGCAGCGGTAGCACGGGTCCGATCAGGATCGCCAGGCTCTTGACGAACGCCAGCGCCGAGGAAAGGATCGCTCGGGCCTTCTCGGGCTCGGCGCCCACGAGCTTGAAAGGCTCGGCGTCCTGCAGATACTTGTTGGCGACCTCAGCGATGGCGCAGATCTCGCGCATCGCGCGGGAGAACTCGAAGTTCCGGTAGTGGGCCAGGATCGAGGGCACCTTCTCGAGGGCGGAGGCGGCCAGCTCCGCGGCGGCCGGATCGGGCTCGCCGGTCTTCCCTTCGAGCCGCTTGGACAGCAGTGCCACGCTGCGGGAGGCGAGGTTGGCGATCTTGTTGACCAGCTCGGCGTTGACGCGCAGGGCGAACTCCTCGAGGTTCAGGTCGAGATCGTCGGGGCCGGGGCCGAGCTTGCTGGCGTAGTAGAACCGCAGAAACTGCGGATCCAGGTGCTTGAGGTAGGTGCGGGCCGTGATCGAGGTGCCGCGGCTCTTGCTCATCTTCTCGCCGTTGACGGTGAGGAAACCGTGGATCTGCACGCGTTCGGGCAGGTTGTATCCGCCTGTGTGCAGCATCGCGGGCCAGAAAAGCGTGTGGAAATACGTGATGTCCTTGCCGATCACGTGCACGATGCGGCAGTCGGCGCCCTTTTCCCAGTAGCCGGCAAAGTCGAGCCCCTTTTCGTCGCAGTACTTCTGCGTCGTGCCGATGTACCCCACCGGCGCGTCGAGCCACACGTAGAAGAACTTGTCGGTCTCGCCCGGGATCCGGAAGCCGAAATACGGCGCATCCCGGGAGATGTCCCACGGGCGCAGTTCGTTTTTCAGGAAGTTTGCCTCGAGCCAGTTGCGCATCTCCGGATGAAGGTGCTTTTCATCGGCCACCCACTTTGCGATTTCAGGGCGGGCCTTCTCGAGATCGACGAAGTAGTGCAGCGAAGAGCGACGGGTGGGGTGCTTCTGGCACAGCACGCAGAAAGAGTCCTTCAGGTCGGTGGGATCGTAGGTGGCTCCGCACTTCTCGCAGGAGTCGCCGTACTGTTCCTCAGCGCCGCAGCGGGGGCAGGTGCCCTTGACGAAGCGGTCCGGCAGGAAGCGCTTGTCTTCTTCGCAGTAGTACTGCTCGACGTCCTTCTTGTAGATCAGGCCACCCTCGGTCAGGCGCGAGAAGATGCGCTCGGCGTGGATGCGCGTCTCGTCGGAGTGGGTGGTGTAGAAGCGGTCGAACTCGATCCCGAAGCCGGTGAAGTCCTCGAGGTGCCGCCGGTTGTACTCGGCGACCATTTCCTCGGGGGTCATGCCCTTCTTGCGGGCGTTGACCTCGATGGGCGTGCCGTGGCTGTCGGAGGCGCACATGTACACCACGTCTTCGCCGGCCAGTTTCATGGCGCGCACGTAGATGTCGGTCATCAGGTATTCCACCAGGTGGCCGATGTGGATGTCGCCGTTGGCGTACGGAAGGGCGGACGTGACGAGAATGCGGGACATGGAAAAACCTCTCTTCGGTGGGCGGCCGCACAGGGGGGCGCTCCAAGTGGCATGAACGCCACTTCTGGTGGCGCATTATAAGGGATTTGTCGCAGAACGGGAGAAGAAAATGATCTGGCACAAACGTGCCGAAAGTGATGGACCTATCTGTCCCCGATGGCCGCCGTGGAGGAGGCGTCGACCGGTCCGATCCGGGGGACGCTTCATCGGTGCAGCCACACTTTTCTCCAGCAGGGCAGTCGAGTTCTAATTTCGGAGATTAACTCGCCAGGGGTCCACGGTGACGGTGAAGGTGACGGTGACGGTGACGGTTGCCGGTGGTTTCGGCCTTGGCCGAAACGAGGTGGCCCTCCGGGCCGATGAACGAACCGAATCCGCGAAGCGCAGTGAAACGGAGCTTCCACCGTCACCTGCGGAATCGTTGACGATTCCGCTTAGCGACCGTGCGACCGTCTTCGGTCGCCCGTCACGGTCACCGTTTCTGCTGGGACGGTCCTGTCCGGGCCGCGGTCTGGCGATTGACCCACGTCGTCGTGTGCTGATTGGGCGCAGGCATGCCATGGAAAACCTCGGGAACCGACACGGGATACGGCACCGAGCGGCCGAGTCAAGGGTTAACCTTTGGCGACCGTGAACGGTCGCCCTTGACACGGCCGCTCGGTGCCGAGGGAAGGTGCCGGGAGGTTTTTCCATGGCACGTCTGCTTGTCCTTCAAATAGCCACTCACACCGCGGCCGAAATCATCGCCGCACGGAACTTGCATCCGATCCTCGGACGGCAGTTGGTGGCGTCCGCGAGCTCGGTTCCGCTCAACATCGCGGAGGGTGCCGGCCGCTTCGGTCGCGATCGGCGGAATCGCACGCGATTCCGCTTAGCGACCGTCTTCGTTCGCCGGTTGCAGCATTACCGCATTGCGTACGGCTCCTGCCTGGAAGCCAAGACCACCGTCGAGATCCTGGTACTCTCCGGTCGCCTCGACCGTGGAACCGGCCGGCGATGGTGGGCCGACCTGCATCGCGTTGGTGGTATGCTCTGGGGGCTGATGAAGTCGCTGCAGTGAACTCGCGTGGCGGCTACGGGCGCCATCCCGTGAGCAACTCGATCAGGTAGCTCCGGTCCCAGCCGGCTCTCTTGCCGCCGTCCATGGACAAACATCTCCTCAAGCTCTGACAATGGATCAAACTTTGATCTCCTTGTCCAGAAAATTTAGAACTTGATCGCCCTGGTTCTCCAGCCTCTTATGTTGACGTTTCAGTGTACTCTGATACGCTCATCGACGAAATCCATCTTCTGGAGGATGCTTTGATGAGATTCATGTTGATCGCGATTTCAGTCATTTCATTTTTCCTTCTAGGATCCTGCGACACGAAGGCCAAGACCGTCGGTTCATGCGGTGACGGGTTTCTGGATCCCGGGGAGCCGTGTGACGGGAGCCAGTTGACGGCGACCGCTTGTTCGGAATTCGGGTACTATGTGCAGACCGGCGAGCTGCGATGCAATTCCGACTGCACGTTCGAACTTTCGATGTGCACGGGGGGGCGTTGCGGGGACAGGACCATTCAAACCGTGCATGGAGAATCATGCGACGGTGATAAACTCGACGGCCAGACGTGCGTGACCCTTGGTTTTTCGCAGGGCAGCGGCGCGCTGGGCTGCACTGAGGCCTGTGTTTTCGACGACACCGAGTGCGTACCCAAGCGCACGAACGCGGATCTCACGACGCTGGAGGTGGGCAGGGCCCCCCTGATCCCGGTGTTTTCGGCAGGGACGACGTCATACACGATGACCGTGCCTATGCTGGTGACGGAGTTGAGCGTGACGGCGGCGGCGGCCGACACCTATGCGAGCGTCTCGATCGCGCCCACGCAGCCGATGACCTTATCCCTGGGCGACAACCCGGTGACCGTGACGGTGACCGCGGAGAGCGGGGAGCAGAAGGTGTACTCAGTGCTGGTCACCCAGACGGCTACACCGGACTTTGAGTCGCCGAATCTCGGGACGCTGAAGTATGTGCCGGGGGGAACGTTCCAGCGGGATCCGACGCCGACGAACCTGAGCACGGTGTCGGCGTTCTGGATGAGCCGGTACGAGATCACCCGGGCCCAATGGGCGTCAGTGACCGGGTGGTCGGACCCTAGCGACATAGGTGCTTCCAGCGGCACCGGCGATCCGGTCCAGATGATGAGCTGGTACGATGCGATCGCGTTCTGCAACAAGTTGAGCCTGCTGGAGGGTTTGACTCCAGTGTACGTGGTGAGCGGAGTCGATTTCAGCACGCTGACGTACTCGCAGATCCCGGCGACGGACGACGCCACGTGGAATGCTGCGACGGTGAACTGGGCTGCGGAAGGGTATCGGCTGCCCACGGAGATGGAGTGGATGTGGGCGGCGATGGGCGCGGACACGACCAATCCAGGGGCGACGAACACAACGGGATTTGCCAGGGCGTTCGCCGGGAGCACGGGCAGCAACGTCATCGACGACTATGCCTGGTACATGACAAACAGCTCCGGCAAGACCCATCCGGCGGGCACGAAGATTCCCAATGAACTGGGATTGTTCGATCTGAGCGGAAACGTGTATGAACGGGTGTGGGACTGGCATGGAACGTATCCGACCGGTCCGGTGACGGACTATCCGGGTCCGGCTTCGGGCACCCACGGCGAGGTGCGCGGGGGCAGTTGGAGGCTCAATGCGTCCTACTGCGAAGTGGCCATCCGGATCATGGATCCCCAGCATAGCCGGAGCAACGACGTCGGTTTTCGGGTGGTTCGTCGCTAAATGATGATGTTTCTTGAAAAATCGGGTCAACAATGATCAGGTGGCGGGCCAGGAGAGCTCTTTGGCGTTGAGCAGGCTGGGGACGAGCTTCCGCATGGGGCCGGTGGCGAGATCGGTGGTGGAGAAGGCGGTGTTCGCCGGCCAGTGCGAGAGCACGCCGGCGCAGTTGAGCGCCGCCAGCGTCGCCATGTTCGAGCGGCTCTCGAGGGTGGCGCTTCCGGTGTGCGGAGACAGCACGATGTTGGGAAGCTCCGTGAGCCCGTCGACCATGCGCGGCTCGAACTCGAACACGTCGAGGCCGGCGGTGAACTCCGGGTGGTTTTTCAGGTGGGCGATCAGCGAGGCCTCGTCGATGACCGGGCCGCGGCTGGCGTTGACGAGCACGGCCGCGGGTTTCATCAGCGCAAGGCGTCGCGCGCCCACCAGATGGTGCAGGGCCGGCGAGTAGGACGACAGCAGCACGAGGATGTCACTCTGGACGAACAATTCGTCGAGGTCCTCAGTGTGCCGCACCGACGGGACAGGCTGCCCGTGTTTTTTCGCCAACGCGGCGAGATCGGAGACGTAGTTCTCCAGCTCGGGACGCGGGTGCGGATTGAAGTACAGGACGTTCATGCCGAAGCCGCCGGCCAGGGCCCGGGCGACGGTCTGCCCGATGCGGCCCGCGCCGAACAGGCCCAGGGTGCGCCCGGTGATCTGGCGTCCGAGCATCAAATGCGGCAGCCAGCCGAGGAAGCGGCCTTCGCGCATGTAGCGGTCGCCCTCGGCGATGCGGCGGATCGCCGCGAACACCAGCGCCAGGGCCAGCTCGGCGGTGGCCTCGGTGAGCACGCCCGGGGTGTTGCAGACCGCGATGCCCAGCCGGGAGGCGCACGCCAGGTCGATGTTGTTGACGCCCACGGCGTAGGTCGAGATCACCTTGCCGCCGGCGGCCGCGAAGTGTGTCAGCACGCGCTCGTTCCAGGGCTCGTTGAGCTGGCCCAGCGCGCCGTCACAGCGCGTTCCGATGGCCTCGATCAGTTCCGCCTCCCCGAACATCTCCTCGGCGTCGTAGATCTCGACGCGGCAGTCGAAGGTGGAGAGCACCTCGAGCCAGCGTTCTCCGACCAGGCGCTTGGTGGCGAGCACGCGGTACTTTCCTTCGGGGTGGTGGATCTTCCAGGCTTCGGTGTGGGTCATCGGAAATCTCCTCGCGGTCGCCACCTTACCGGTTTTGGCTGCACGAATCAATATCCGGCGCCCTTTGTCGGTCGCCTCAGGTGGCCGTCTGACGCCGGGTTGATTCCTGCGTTTCGGTCCCTTGTCCGCTCCCTCTTTGCCTTCTCCGCAGTCTTTTCTTTCCTTTCCGAGTCAGCTTGACTTATTACGTTATTCCCGTTAGCAACTTCGGGGCGATCGGAGACGCCTCTTTTAAGTTTGATATCTGTCCTTTCGCAGGAGTCCCCATGCAGACCATCGTTGAATGCGTTCCCAATTTTTCCGACGGCCGCAACCCCGAGGTTCACGCCGCCATCGGCCGGGCCATCGAGTCGGTTCCCGGCGTCAAGCTGCTCGACGTGGATCCGGACGCCTCCTACAACCGGGTCGTGGTGACCTTCGTCGGGGAGAAGGAGGCCGTCGTGGAGGCCGCCTTCCGTGCGACCGAGGTGGCCGTGAAGATGATCGACATGCGGGAGCACCACGGAGAGCATCCGCGCTTCGGCGCCATCGACGTCTGTCCGTTCATCCCGGTGCGCGGAGTGACCATGGCCGACTGCGCCGAGCTGGCGCGGCAGTACGGGAAACGTACCGCTGCTGCATTCGACGTGCCGGTGTACCTCTACGAGCAGGCCGCCGCGCGCCCGGAGCGCAAGAACCTCGCCAAGGTGCGCGAGGGAGAGTACGAGGGCCTGCCCGAGAAGCTGGCCAACCCCGACTGGGCGCCCGACTTCGGCCCCGCGAAGTTCGTCCCCACGTTTGGCACCGTGGCCACCGGCGCGCGGTTCTTCCTGGTCGCCTACAACGTCAACATCGACACGCCCGACGTGGCGGCCACCGACGACGTCGCGCTGGGGCTGCGCCAGCTGGGCAAGCCGAGGATGACCCCCGAAGGCGAATTCGTGCTCAACGCCACCGGCAAGAAGATCTTCGTGCCGGGCAAGCTGCGCATGGTCAAGGCCATGGGTGTGCCCATCGAGGACGGGAAGCGCACGCAGATCTCGATGAACCTGAACAACTACCTCGTCACGCCGCCCCACGTGGCTTACGAGGAGGCGGTCCTGGACTGCGCCGCCCGCGGCCTGAGGGTGACTGGCTCCGAGGTCGTGGGTTTGCTGCCGGCGGCACCCCTGATGATGGCCGCGCACTGGGCCCTCCGCAAGGCCGGAAAGAGCTCCATCGGACTGAGTGATCGGGAGATGGTGGCCGTCGCCCACGACTACCTGAAGTTGTCAGACTACAAACCGTTCGACGCGCAGAAGAAGGTCATCGAATTCGCGGTCGAGGAATGATCGAAAACAAGCGGGTTTGAATCCCGGAGGAGATTAGACATGGCTCAGATTTCCCTTGCATCCTATCTGGCGAACCTTCCCGTGGCCTGCTTCATCGAGAACGTGGCCGCCAAGAGCCCGGCCCCCGGCGGCGGTTCGGTGGCGGCGCTGTCGGGTGCGCTCGGCGCGGGTCTGGGTGCCATGGTGTGCCGGCTGACGATCGGCAAGAAAAAGTACAAGGACGTCGAGGACGAGCTGCGCGCGGCCGAGGAGAAGTTGGCGCCGTTGGTCGAGAAGCTCCGGGACCTCGTCGACGAGGACACCTTCGCGTTCAACAGGGTCATGGCGGCGTTCGACCTTCCCCAGGGCACCGACGAGGAGAAGGCGTCGCGCCAGGCGGCCGTGGATCAGGCCACCCTGGAAGCTGCCATGGTTCCGTTCACGGTGATGCAGGCCGCCGACGCGGCGCTTGGCGCGCTGACGGTCGTGGCCGAGAAGGGCAACCTGAACTCCGTGTCCGATGCCGGCGTGGCCGCGCTGTCGCTGTCGACGTGCTTCCATGGCGCCCGCATGAACGTCGAGATCAACCTCAAGGATCTGCCCGCCTCCGGGCAGAAGGCAGCGATGGTCGAAGGCGTTGCCGGCTTGGCCGGTCCTTTCGACGTCCGTTGTGCGCAGATCCTCGGGATCGTCTCCCAGAGAATGCACGGATGAAGCAGGGATCCTTCACGTCCCGCGACGGAACGCTGCTGGCCTGGCAACGGATCGGCAGTGGTCCCGACATCGTCATCGCCAACGGTCTGGGGGGGTCCATCCCGGCGTGGAAGCACGTGATCGCGGCGCTGTCGGACCGCTTCACCATCACCGCGTGGGATTACCGCGGTCTGTTCTCGTCTCACCGTCCGGCGGATCTGTCCTCGGTCACCGTGCCGGTGCAGGCTGACGACCTCGAGGATTTGCTGGCGCTGTTCCACATCGAGAAGGCGATCTTCATGGGCTGGAGCTACGGCGGCCAGGTGCTGGTGGAACTGTATCGGCGCCGTCCGGAGGCCTTCTCCGGGCTCGTGCTGCTCAACGCGATGGTGGGGCCCGCCTCGGGCAGTCTCCGCCTGCCGCAGTTGTGTGCGCCGATCTTCTCGCACCTGCTGACTTTCTGGGCGCCCTTCTGGAGGCTCGCCGCGCCCCTGGCCGACCGCGTGATCCGCAGCGGCGCCGTGGTCTCGTTCATCAAGTCCACGGGGCTGGTGGGGCCCGACCTCGACGAGGACGTGTTCCGTGAGATCGCCGAGAAGTTCGTCAACATGGACCACGAGGTGTTCCGCGCCACCCTCGAGAGCGCCGAACGCTACGACGGCCGCGACGTGCTGCCGCTTTTGCGCATCCCGGTGCTCATCATCGCTGGCACCCGCGACTTCATCGTGCTCCCGCAGACCACCCGCGAGATCGCACGGGCCATCCCCGGAAGCCGGCTGGTGTTCGTGCCCAGGACCTCGCACTACACCGCCGTCGAGAGACCGGCCGAGGTGGCCTCCGAGGTCGTCTCCTTCCTGAATTCCCTGGAATCATAAAATCATGCAGCAGAAAACCATCCTGATCACCAATGATGACGGAATCCATGCCAGCGGGATCGCCCCGCTGGTCGAAGCCTTCACCGCCTTCGGAGCCGACGTTTGGGTGGTGGCCCCGGACCGGGAGCGCAGCGCCGTCAGCAACGCCATCACCCTGCGCGAGCCGCTGCGGCTGCACGAGGTCGCGCCGCACCAGTTCTCGTGCTCGGGCACACCCGTGGACTGCTCGTACATGGGCATTGTTCATGTGGTTCCCCGGCGGCCGGATCTCGTGATCTCGGGCATGAACAACGGCTACAACCTGGGCACTGACGTGTTCTACTCGGGGACCGTTGCGGCGGCCATGGAAGCCTCTCTGCGGGGCGTGACGGCCCTGGCGGTGTCCACGATCCGGGGAGCCTCCACCGAGCACCTGCGGACGGCCTCGCAGATCGTCGTCCGGCTCGCGCGCATGATCCTCTCCTGGCCGCCCACCCGGCATCCGTGGGTGTACAACTGCAACATCCCACCCGATCCCGGACGGGTCGAGTTGACATCCCCGGGCATCCGCCATTACCATGACGAGGTCATGGTCCGCTACGATCCCAAGGGGGAGCCGTATTACTGGATCGGCGGTCCGATCTCGCCCGATCACGGCAACCTCGAAGGCGGCGAGTTCACGGCGCTGGACGCCGGCAACATCAGCCTGTCCCCGCTGTGTCTCTCCTTCTTGCCGCCCCAGGACGAATGGCAGCGGGTCCAGGATGCCCTGGAGCGGCAAGGTGACACATGATCGTTCCGGCCACGCTCAGGAGCCGGGGCATTCTGGTGCTCAAGGGCATGCTCATGGGGGCGGCCGACGTGGTGCCCGGCGTGTCCGGCGGCACGATAGCCTTCATCACCGGGATCTACGACACCCTGCTCGCGGCGATCTCCTCGTTTGATCTGCGGTGGTTCCGCCTGGTGTTCACGGGACGTTTCCGGGAAGCCTACGACAAGATCCCCTGGGGTTTCCTCCTGCCGCTGGCGCTGGGCATCGCGCTGTCGATCTTCTCGCTGGCACGTGGAGTCTCGTATCTGCTGAACAATCATCCGCAGGAGTTGTGGTCGTTCTTCTTCGGACTGGTGCTGGCCTCCACCTGGGTGGTGGCGTCCGGGATCACGCCCCGGAGGCTCCAGTTCTGGTCCTTCCTTTCGATCGGCGCGGTCGGCTCCTACCTGCTCGTCGGGCTTATCCCGATGGCCACGCCGTCGTCCTTCTGGTTCACGTTCCTGTCGGGCTCGGTGGCGGCCACTGCGATGATCCTTCCCGGGATCTCCGGATCTTTCATTCTGGTTCTGCTCTCCCAATACCACCGGATTCTGGAGGCCGTGAAGACCCTGGATCTCTACGTATTGATTTGGTTCGTCGCCGGTGCCTTCCTGGGGCTGGTGTCATTTTCCCGTTTCCTGAAATGGCTTCTGAGCCGATATTCCCTGCAGACCCTGGCTGTTTTGTGCGGTTTCATGCTCGGATCCCTGCGCAAGGTGTGGCCTTATCAGGAAGTATTGGAAAGCGCCCAATTTCATGATAAAGTCGTTGTCCTCAAAACCCGGAACGTCCTGCCCATGGATGGCGGAAGCGAAGTGGTTTTGCATGGCTTGCTGATGGTGGCCGGATTTCTGCTTGTACTGGGAATATCGGCGCTGGCCCGCAGGGCACAGAAGAAAGAGGAACTGGTACATGACTGAGCCCATCGCGATGATCTCCGCGGCCATCCGCCCGGTGCCTGATTTTCCGAAGCCCGGGATCCTGTTCCGCGACATCACCACGCTGCTGCTGGATCCCGACGCCACCGCCGCGGCCAACAGCATGCTGGTCGCACTGATCCGCAACCTGCATCCGACGCACATCGCGGCCATCGAGAGCCGCGGGTTTCTCTTCGGTGCGACCGTGGCCTCCGAACTGAGGCTGCCCCTGTGCATCATCCGCAAGCCCGGAAAGCTGCCCTCACGCACCATCCGCGAGACCTATGACCTGGAGTATGGGTCGGACTCGATCGAAGTGCATGTAGATGCGCTGGCCCCAGGGAACAAGGTGGTGATCATTGATGATCTGCTGGCCACCGGAGGCACCGCTGCCGCGGCCGGGAGGCTCGTTGAGAAATGCGGGGCCTCTGTTGCCGGTTTCGCCTTTGTCGTGGAGCTCAAAGATCTCGGTGGACGGGAAAAACTCCTGTCTGCACCGGTTATTTCACTTGTAATGTATTGATTTGCAGGAGGTATCCATGTCCGCCGAACTCGATGAACTGACAGTAAACTATGAAGAGGAAGGCCGTTTGGTCCGCAAGGAACTCGAGCGGGTTTTCCTGTCCAAGGGAGCCTGGGCCACGGTCCTGTTTCGCTATCAGGAGTTGGATCCCAAGACGGAGAACTACCGTGCGCCCAAGGCGATGATCGTGCGTTTCCGCAAGGTCAAGGGGGTCTACCGCAAGCAGACCAGTTTCAATTTCAGTTCGCCCAAGCAGGCCCTGGCCATCGCAGAGATCCTGCAGAAGTGGTTTGCCAACGCGCCGGAGTCCGAAGTGGAGTCCGAAGAAGAGCATGCCTCCTGACGATGCCGCGCTGAGCACCCTCCGACATCTCCGGCTCAGGCTGCTGCCCGGGCTGGCCGCGCATTCCGCCCGGATCGCGCAACTGAGGGAAGAACGTGATGGACTGTCGCGACAGGCCTTGGGTCTGGCTGCGCAGTTGCGTGAGCTTCATCAACAAATCGAGCAGGATCGGGAGCGCCTGATCGCACGGGGGCCGATCCGCGGGGTCTCGCTGGCGGGCCTCGATGGGTTCCGTCGACGGCTGCAGATGCGGATCGGGGAGCTCTCCATGCAAAAGGAGCGGGCGCTGGATCGAATTAGGGCTGTAGACAAAGAACTCGAGAGTTGTTTCTCCGGGTTGCTTCGCGAGCGTCGACGTCTTGATGTCGTGGGAGAGCGGATCGTTCAGCGGCATCGGTTCCTGCGCACACGCGAGGCCGATGTCCGGCTCGAGGAACTCGCCGACGACTGCGCGGGCGTCCTTCGTCGGTGAAACGATCCGTTGATAGATCTTGCGGACCGTCGTGTGAATCTGCTAGAAGAAGACCTTGAAGGGATGAGTTGACACTCACGCCGGTTCCATGATGATTCTTCAGGAACAAAATCCGTTCGAATTCACCGCCCACCGGAACTGAAAACGAGGAAAACATGCAGGTTGCACACCGGATTCGTTTCGTCACCGATTCACCAACGCTTGCGATCACCGCCCGAGCGACAAAGATGAAAAGAGAAGGCAAGGACGTCATCAGCCTGTCCATCGGGGAACCGGACTTCGCGACACCCGAGCACATCGTGAATGCGGCCAAGACCGCTCTGGACAAGGGCGCCACGAAATATACGCCGGCTGCCGGCATCCCGGAGCTGCGCGAGGCCGTCGCCCGCACCGTTGCCCAGTCCCACGAGCTCATGGGCATCACCGGGGAACACGTCATCGTTTCGGCTGGTGCCAAGCACAGCATCTACAACGCGATGATGGCGATCCTGAATCCGGGGGACGAGGTGATCATCCCTGCGCCGTACTGGCTGTCCTATCCCGTCATCGTCACGCTGGCCTCGGGGATCCCCGTGTTCGTGCCCACCACGCTCGAGGAACGCTTTGTGCTCACTCCCGAGAAATTGCGCGCGGCGATCACCCGGCGCACCCGCATGCTCATCCTGAACAATCCGTCCAACCCGACGGGCACCGTTTACAACCGGCGCGAGCTCAAGGCCCTGTACGACGTGATCCTGGACTACCCCAACATCATGGTGCTCTCCGACGACATCTACGGAAAACTGATCTACGCCAACGGCAAGTTCAGTTCCGTCGCAGCGTTTTCCGACGAAGCCCGCAAGCGCACCATCGTGATCGACGGCGTGTCCAAGTCCTATGCGATGACCGGCTGGCGCATCGGCTTCTCCGTGGCGCGCCGCGCCGTCACCAAGGCCATGGCGCACATCCAGAGCCACACGACGTCCAATCCGACAACCGTGTCCCAGTATGCGGCGCTCGAGGCACTGACGGGCCCCCAGGAGGCCGTGGAGACCATGCGCCTGGAGTTCAACACGCGCCGCATCTTCATGCTCAAGCAGCTGGCCCTGGTACCCGGCTTCGAGTTTCACCAGCCACGCGGCGCTTTCTACGTGCTGCCGCGCGTGACCAACATCCTGGGCAAGCTCACGCCCGCGGGTGACCTGCTGCGCAACGACGTGGACGTGGCCAATTATCTGCTCGACACTGCGCTCGTGGCGCTGGTTCCCGGGACACCGTTCGGTGCGCCGGGTCATCTTCGCCTGTCGTATGCGCTGAACACGGAGCGCCTCGGAAAGGCGATTGACCGCATCGGCGAGGCTGTCGTCGTTCTCCGCGACCCCGGCGCGTAAACCAAGGAAAGAAGAAGAAAAGGAAAGCAGGGGAGATGAGTTTTTACCAAGGAACACGCGGAAACGTCGGAACAGGAAGAACCGCACTGGTCTGAACAACCCTGCGCTTGGCTGTGACCAGTCCGGCTCCTGTTCTTTCTGTGTGTTCCGTGGTTGAATGATTTTCTTGCTTTGCTTACGACAACAGGGAGATCAGGCGGTTTTTGGCGGTTTCCAGCAGCATCGGGATCTTTTCCGGGTCGCGTCCGCCGCCCTGGGCAAAGTCCGCACGCCCACCACCACGGCCGCCGACGAGCGCGGCGAGCTCCTTGAGCAGGTTGCCGGCGTGAACCGCCGGGATGCCGGCGTGGACCGCCGGGATGCCGGCTGAAGCGAAGGTCAGCAGGGCCAGGCCGTCGTCCTTATCCGGCACCACCAGCAGACCGGCGCACCTTCGGGCGTCCGAGCGAAGCTCGTCGGCCAGGCGGGCCGCCCCTTCGCGATCGAGTTGGGCGAAGTAGGCCACGATGACGTGCACATCTCCGACGCCATGGGCCTGGGACCAGAGCTGGTCGCGCAGATCCTTCACGTCGGCGGTTGCCTTCTTAGCCTGTCCAGCGCGGAGTTCTTCGAGCTGGGCCAGCAGCTTCTCCACCCGCCCAGGAACCTGGTCGGCGGGCACCTTCAACAGGCGGCCCGTGTCCAGGAGTGTTCCGCGCAGGCCCTGGAAGTGGGCCAGCGCTCCGTGGCGGGTGACGGCCACGATGCGGCGGACGCCGGCCGACAGCGCGCTCTCCTCCAGAATCGCGAAGGAGCCGATCTGGCCCGTCGAGATCACATGGGTTCCGCCGCACAGTTCCCGGGAGAAGTCACCCGCCGAGACGACCCGCACGCTCTCGCCGTATTTTTCGCCGAAGATCGCGGTTGCACCGGAGGCACGGGCCTCCTCAAGGTCCATCACGTTGATGCGCACAGGTGCGTTTTCCAGGATTCGCTCATTGACGATGCGCTCGATCCCGGCGAGCTCCTCGGGCGTCACGCGCGTCGGATGGGTGAAGTCGAAGCGCAGACGGCCGGGATCCACCGAGGATCCCTGCTGCTGTGCATGATCGCCCAGCACGTGGTGCAGCGCGTAATGAAGCAGGTGGGTGGCCGTGTGATTGGCCATCGTGTCGATGCGCCGATCCAGATCGACCTGCGCGACGACCTTTGCAGGCAGGGTCGTGGAGGTACCCTCGGTCAGTTTTCCCTCGTGCAGGATGTAGTCGCCGAATTTCCGGGTGGCCAGGACCTCGAACAGGAAGCCTTCACCGGACACGCGGCCGGTGTCCCCGATCTGTCCGCCGCTCTCGGCGTAGAACGGCGAGCGGTCCAGCACGAGCACCGTGTCGCCGTTGACCAGCGCCAGGGGCGCGGCCTCGCAGCGCGTTCCGTAACTCTCTGCGTCGTCGTCGTGCGGGTAACCCACGAAGGTCGTGGCGGGCACACCTTCGAGTTCGTCGAGGGAGAGCGTGGTGTAGACCCGTTTTTTGCCCTCGCTGGCCTTCTCGTGATCGGCTTGGGCTGCGGACCAACCGGCCTCGTCCACGCGGAGTCCGCGCTCGCGTGCCATCAGTTCGATCAGATCCTGCGGGAAGCCGTAGGTCGCATACAACTGGAATGCCCGGCCTCCATCGATGACCATGGTGCCCGAAGCCAGCTCCGAGGCAAGCTCATCGAAGCGGCGGATTCCCTGTTCGATCGTGCGGCCGAAGGAGGTCTCCTCGCTCGTGAGCACGGCCTGCACGTGAGCCAGGCGCTGCCCGATCTCGGGAAAGATGTCAGGGTAGATGCCCGCCACCGTCGGGGCCAATTGGCCCAGGAAGGGCTCCGACAGGCCCAGGAACTGCCGTCCGTAGCGCACGGCGCGTCGCAGCAGCCGGCGCAGCACATAGCCGCGTCCGGTGTTCGAGGGGGTCACGCCGTCGGTGATCGCCATGCACAGCGTACGGGCGTGGTCGGCGATGACGCGGAAGGCGATGTCAGTCTTCAGTTCGGCCCCGTAGGTGATCCCGCACAGGGTCGTCAGGTGGTCGAACAGGGGAGAGAACAGGTCCGTGTCGTAGTTGC
>Ga0180007_10001183_pt1 | contig 37220 bp, 30 predicted proteins | sample MM_PC_MetaG_FD_121122 | JGI IMG/M metagenome (GOLD analysis project Ga0180007, IMG submission 121122) | Groundwater microbial communities from the Aspo Hard Rock Laboratory (HRL) deep subsurface site, Sweden - MM_PC_MetaG | ecosystem: Environmental > Aquatic > Deep subsurface > Groundwater... | reverse complement strand
TAATCGCTTTTTTAGATGACTATGAAGATAAAAGCCCGGCCTTTGACAATGCCGTTACAAAAATTGATGTAATGCTTGAAAAAATTAAAGATGTCATCCCCGTAATTGATGATAATTCTCAAAGCAGCCCATCTCTAACGCCCGTTTATAACGATAATGACTATAGAAAAAATGTAAAAAAAGCCAAAGAGTATATTCTTAGCGGAGACATAATTCAGGCGGTTATATCCCAGCCTTTTACATGTAGCGCCCCAAAGGAACTTACACAGCTTTACCGGGCACAAAGATATATCAATCCATCACCCTATCTTTTTTTCATGCAGTTTAATGAGATTGCCCTTGTCGGATCATCACCTGAAGTCATGGTCCGTCTGGAAAATGGTCTGGCAACGGTTCGGCCCATAGCAGGAACAAGGCCAAGGGGGAAAGATGAACAGGAGGACAGAAAACTTGCACACGAGCTTTTATCTGATGAAAAAGAACGATCAGAGCATCTTATGCTGGTTGATCTTGGCCGCAATGATCTGGGAAGGGTTGCTGAAACCGGAACTGTCCAGGTGACGGATCTGATGATCGTTGAAAGATACTCCCATGTCATGCACCTGGTTTCAAATATCAATTGCGAGCTGTTAAACGGGAAAGACGTATGGGACCTTATCCGGGCAACATTTCCCGCAGGTACGCTGTCCGGTGCCCCAAAAGTCCGGGCAATGGAAATCATTGCTGAACTTGAAAAAGAACCCAGAGGTCCATATGGCGGTGCCGTCGGCTATATTTCCTTTAATGGGAATATGGATCTTGCCATAACCATAAGAACCGCCGTTATTGAAGGGGATAAACTGACAATCAGAGCAGGAGCCGGTATTGTGGCAGAATCTGACCCTGAAAAAGAACGGATTGAGACGGTGAATAAGGCAAAGGCCATTGAGCGGGCATTAAACCTCTTAAATAAAAATTCAAAAGGAGAAACCCCATGATTGCAATGATAGACAATTATGATTCTTTTACCTACAATCTGGTTCAATATCTGAAAATGCTGGGCGCAGATGTTCTGGTATTCAGAAATGACGAATTCACAATAGCAGATATCGCTTTAAAAAACCCCAGGGGCATCGTTATCTCTCCGGGACCGGGACGGCCTGAGGGTGCGGGCTTAACGCTTTCTGTGATTACCTATTTTTCCGGGAAAAAACCGATTTTAGGCATCTGCTTGGGCCATCAGAGTATTGCAGCAGCCTTTGGCGGAAAAATCATACGGGCAAAAAAAATACTGCATGGGAAAACATCCATAATCCATTCGAATGGCAAACATATCTACACGGGAATGAATAAACCTTTCCAGGCAATGCGATACCATTCTTTAGCCGTGTGCCGGGACACCCTTCCGGATTGTTTTGAAATAACCTCACAAACAGATGATGGTGAAATAATGGGGATACGACACAGAACCCATTCAACACAGGGGCTGCAGTTTCATCCGGAATCCATAATGACCCCCGTGGGAAAACGTCTGCTGAGAAATTTTTTAACAAGTACAGGGGAAATATAATAAACAGGAAAGGAAAACATCATGTTTCGCGAAAATTTAATCAACCTTATCAAGGGTCAAAACTTAAGTGACCCGGAAATGTCTCAAATGATATTGGATATTTTTTCAGGTGATATCACAGATGCCCAGATCGGGGCTTTTATGGCAGCCCTGGCGGCAAAGGGGGAAACCTTTGAAGAACTGGCAGGAGCAGCCCGGGCAATGCGGAAAAAAGCCGTGAGAATACAGGTGTCGTCTCCTGTTGTTGTGGATACCTGCGGAACGGGGGGAGATGGCTCAAATACCTTTAATATTTCAACAACAACCGCGTTTGTTGTGGCCGGCTGTGGGGTTGTGGTTGCAAAACATGGAAACAGGAGTGTTTCAAGCAACTGCGGAAGTGCTGATGTTCTTGAAGCCCTGGGCGTAAAACTCGACCTTGATCCTGAAATGGTAGAGGAAGCCATTGAAGAAGTGGGGATTGGTTTTCTGTTTGCACCCCATTATCACGGGGCCATGAAATATGCGCTTAATGCAAGACAGCAGGTGGGGATACGAAGTATCTTTAATATGCTGGGCCCCTTATCCAATCCTGCTGCTGCAAATTGCCAGCTTTTGGGCGTCTATGCCCCACAGTTGACGGAAATGTTTGCCCGGTCATTAAATCTGCTTGGCGTTAAAAGAGCCTTTGTTGTTCATGGTCATGATGGTCTGGATGAAATATCGGTCTGTGCGCCGACAAGGATATCAGAGCTGAATTGCGGCCAGATCAAAACCTATGATTTAAACCCTGAAACATATTTTGAAGCACTGGCAGATCCAGGTGACCTTTGTGGAGGGGATGTTACCACAAATGCTGAAATTACCCAAACTGTACTGGCCGGAAAAAAAGGCCCTAAACGGAATATTGTCCTGCTGAACGCTTCGGCTGCCCTTGTTGCCGCAGAAAAGGCAAACGATTTTTTCGAAGGGATAAAACTTGCCGAAACATCTATAGATACGGGTGCTGCAATGGATAAACTGAGCAGGCTTGTCCGGTTCACCCAGGAAAACGGATAATTCAATGGGTTTTGGACAGGCACCCGGTAAAGGATCGCTTAAAATGATCCAGGAGCAGAAGATATGGAAAAAGATTTTTTATCAATCATTGTGAATCATAAAAAAAAACAGGTTGCTTCAGCAAAAAAAAATACAAGCGAGAACCAATTGATAAACAGAGCGGCTCAAAGAGACAGAAAGCGGCCTTTTCTTGAAACCCTTAAACGATATAAGGGGATCAATACCGTCAATATTATTGCTGAAATCAAACGGGCATCTCCCTCAAAAGGTGATATCCGATTGGGTTTAAATCCTGAAACCCTTGCTATAGAATATGAACAAGGAGGTGCATGTGCATTATCCGTATTAACGGAAACAACTTATTTCAAAGGCAGTTTTGATGATTTCACGCGAGCCCGGGAGGCTTCATCCCTTCCCATGCTGAGAAAGGATTTCATGATATCATCCTATCAATTCTATGAGTCATGTGTTCTTGGTGCGGATGCCGTTCTGCTGATTGCCCGCATCCTGACAAAAACACAGCTTAAGGATTATCTTGATCTTTCCTTGGAACTCAACTTGGATGCCCTGGTTGAAATCAACTCTGAAGAAGACCTAAAATCTGCCAGTGATGCCCGTGCAAAACTCATCGGGATTAATAACAGAAACCTGAGGTCCTTTGATACGGATATCAAGACGGCCATGCGTCTTTCTTCCCTTCTTGATGCGGATCAGGTTGCGGTTGCTGCAAGCGGTATTACAAAAAAGGAAGATATTAGAAAAAATCAATCCTCTGGCATCTATAATTTTCTCATTGGGGAAAGCCTGGTCAGGGCTGATCAACCCGTGGATTTTTTAAAATCCCTCTGCGCCTTATAAAATAAAGGGGAAACCTTATGTACAAAACAATAACAAAAAAATTATCCCAGACACCACAGGTTAAAATCTGCGGTCTTACACGAGTTGATGAAGCAATAACATGTGCTGAACTGGGCCTGGATGCCATTGGCCTGGTATTTTATGAAAAAAGTTTAAGAAACGTCACCCTGGAACAGGCCAGAAAAATCAGTTTAAGCCTGCCAGAAAACATTTCAACCGTTGGTGTTTTTGTAAATGAACCATTGGAATATATCATGGAACGGGCGGAAAAATGTGGTCTGAATGCCGTTCAGCTTCATGGCAGGGAAGGGCCGGATCTTGTAAACCAGCTTATTGAGCAGGGCCTTGTTGTCATCAAATGCCTTTACCTTGACAGCGAGCCATTCCTTAAAGACGTTTCAGCATATAACGCCACGGGTTATCTTGTTGAATGTGCAAAAGGTATTTTACCGGGAGGAAACGCGCTTTCATGGGATTGGGCAAGGGCAAAAGATTTTGGTATAATGCATCCGTTTATTCTTGCCGGCGGGCTTAATCCGGAAAATATATCCAGGGCAATAGATGCGAGCCTGCCAGATGCCGTTGATATCAGTTCAGGGGTTGAAAAAGCGCCCGGCCGAAAAGATATGACAAAAATAAAAGCAGTTATTAAAGCGGTTTCAAAATCTTCAATAGAGAAAAAAAATAATTTAAGGAGAATTTTTTAATGACACCCAATTATACATACCCGGATGCGGCAGGCCATTTTGGACCCTATGGCGGCCGTTATGTCGGTGAAACCTTAATGCCTGCCCTGCTGGAGCTTGAACAGGCCTATCAAAAATATTTTCAAGAGACGACATTTAATGATGAACTGACAACCCTTTTAAAAACATATGTGGGTCGTCCCACACCCCTTTATTTTGCAAAAAGACTGACAACCCATCTTAACGGGGCATCCATATATTTTAAAAGAGAGGATCTGGCTCATACGGGTGCTCACAAGATTAACAATACCCTGGGCCAGGCTTTGCTGGCAAAATACATGGGCAAAACAAAACTGATTGCAGAAACCGGTGCAGGCCAGCATGGGGTTGCAACGGCAACCACTGCATCCTTATTCGGCATGGAATGTAAAATTTTTATGGGTGCTGAAGACATAAGAAGGCAGGCTGCAAATGTAAAACGAATGAGGCTTTTAGGAGCAAGTGTTTTCCCTGTTGATTCAGGTTCAGGCACACTGAAAGATGCCATGAATGAAGCCATGAGATATTGGGTCGGTGCGGTTGCAGACACCTTTTATGTCATTGGTTCCGTCGCCGGACCCCACCCCTATCCTGTCATGGTTCGAAATTTTCAAAAAATCATTGGCATTGAAACAAAACAACAAATCCTTGAAGCAACCCACCGTCTTCCAGATTTGCTGATTGCCTGTGTCGGGGGGGGAAGCAATGCAATGGGGCTTTTTTATCCGTTTCTCAATGATTCCTGTCAACTTATCGGTGTTGAAGCTGCAGGGCTGGGCATTAAAACGGGCAAGCATGCCGTTACCCTTGGTCAGGGCAGCGTTGGTGTACTTCATGGATCTAAATCCTATGTCCTTCAGGATGAAAACGGACAGATTAAAGAAGCGCATTCCATTTCAGCAGGACTTGATTATCCCGGAGTTGGCCCGGAGCATTCCCTGCTGAAAGATCTGAAACGGGCAAGTTATGTCTCTGTAACGGATAGCCAGGCATTAGACGCATTTCAAACCCTCTGCAGCCTGGAAGGTATCATTCCTGCCCTTGAAAGTTCCCATGCCGTTTTTTGTGCAATGGCAGAAGCAAAGAGGCGACCGGCCAATCAAATTATTATTGTCAATCTGTCAGGACGCGGCGACAAAGATCTTGAAACCCTGTTTTCCCTTTTGGGAATGGATCAATAAAGGAGATACCATGAATCGGATAAAAACCACCTTTGAACTGGTTAAAAAAAAAAGTGAGCGCGCACTCATCGGATTTATAACAGCAGGTGACCCTGATTTTGATATGTCCCTGGAACTTATAAAACAGATGTGTTCTTCCGGGCTTGATATGTTGGAACTGGGCATCCCGTTTTCAGATCCAACGGCAGATGGCCCGGTTATTCAAAGGTCTTCAGCAAGAGCGATTAAAAATGGGATGAATCTTGCAATCGTTTTGGAAATGGCGGCTCAGATTCGCAGGATCACTCAGATTCCCATCATTCTTTTCAGCTACTACAATCCCGTTCATGCCTATGGGGCGGAAAATTTTTACAATGATTCTGTAAAGGCCGGGGTGGATGGTGTTTTAATTGTAGACCTGCCTCCTGAAGAATCCCGGGAAATGACATCAAAATGGGCCGGAGATGACCTTTCTCTGATTCGGCTGATTGCGCCGACAACTCCCTTATCAAGAATGAAAGAAATATCAGATTCAGGTTCAGGTTTTTTATATCTTGTTTCAAAAACCGGTGTAACAGGAAGTGGCGGTCTTGATACGGCCAATATTGAAAACCAGGTGAATGATCTAAGATCTTTTACAAATCACCCCATATGTGTCGGCTTTGGCATATCTACCCCAAAAGAGGTCGAGGCAATTTCAAACATTGCCGACGGCATTGTCGTTGGAAGTGCTTTTGAACGATTGATTGAGTCCAATCTTGAAAACAGGAAACTGCCGTTAATGATGGGAAAAAAGATTACAGAATATAAGGAAGCAACAAAGATGAAACAAACCATAGGGCCCGACTGAAACGGGAAATTTTTTTACAGGGCCTTTAAAAAAATATCTTGACAACGGTAATTCATTGCTATAATTTTGCAGAAACAATTAATTTAAAGAGATATTTTCAATATGGCAAACACATTTTCAGACAGATTTTCTTTCAATTTTTGGTATTTTTATTTTTATACCATTCTGCCTGGGGTGCGCAAAAAACCATAACCAAAAATAACTAAGCGCAAAAAGCCGCGGGCAGGATCAAGCCCGCGGCTTTTTTATTTTATAGGGCCGTGGAGGAAAACTTCACGGCCTTTTTTATTTTAAAAGGAGGAATACATCATGACAATTTTAGGCAAACGGATTCGTATGGAACGAATCCTCAACCGGAGTGTTGGCAGAACGGTCATCGTTCCCATGGATCACGGCATATCCGTGGGCCCCATTGATGGTTTAAAGGATATGAAACAGGCGATTCAAAATGTAGCCCAGGGCGGTGCAAATGCCGTGGTGATGCACAAGGGCCTGGTTCAGGACGGGCATCGCCAGGAAGGTCCGGATATCGGCCTGATTCTTCACCTGTCTGCGTCCACCTGCCTGTCCGTTTACCCAAATGCAAAAACCCTTGTCTGCACGGTTGAAGAAGCCGTGAAACTGGGTGCCGATGCCGTATCCATACATGTGAATCTGGGCAACGGGGGTGAAAAAGAGATGCTCCATGACTTTGGACGAGTCGGCTATGATGCCCAGACATGGGGAATGCCGCTTCTGGCAATGATTTATCCACGGGGAGAAAAGATAAAGGATGAATATGATGTAACTGCGATAAAACACGCGGCTCGTCTTGGCAAAGAGATGGGCGCGGATATCGTAAAGGTTTCATATACAGGGTCACCAGACTCATTTCATGAAGTGGTTTCAGGATGTAATATCCCCGTGGTTATTGCCGGCGGCCCCAGAATGGATTCTGAACGACAGATCCTTGAGATGGTCAAAGGGAGTATTGATGCCGGTGGTGCAGGCGTATCAATCGGCCGGAATGTGTTCCAGTATGAAGATCCAAGCTCAATGGTCCAGGCGATTTCATGTATTGTCAACAAAGGGGGAAGTGTGGAAGACGGCCTTGCCATACTGGAGAGCAATTTAGCCTTTCTGCACCCGCTCAAAGCAAAAAAAGTCAACATGACAAGATAGGGGTTAACATGAGAAAAATATGGGTCAACATCGATCCCTGGGATAAAGATATGGTCACCACTGCCCTTGAAGGTGGTGCTGACGGCATAATGATCCCAAAGGGATATTCTGAACAGGTTAAAAAGCTTGGCAGGATCATTACAATATCTGAAGACGGGGATTTAAAACCGGGTAAAGATGTCATTTTTTACACGATCAAAAACCGTGATGATGAAGATGAGATCATCAAACTGGGCCAGAGCAAAAAAGTCATTCTTCACTGCCGGGACTGGACGGTCATCCCCGTGGAAAACCTGATTGCAAAAGGGGCTGATGTGATTGTACAGGTTGATGATATCAAAGCTGCTGAAACGGCTTTTGGCATCCTTGAAAAAGGGGTGCAGCATATCCTTTTTCACGCAACGGATCGGGTGAAATTACAGCAGGTTCTTTCGCTTGTCAGATCAAAACAGGAGAACATCCTGCTTGAAACGGCACAAATCATGGAGATTACCCCCCTTGGTATGGGAGACCGGGTGTGCGTGGATACCTGCACATCAATGGTAAAGGGCCAGGGCATGCTGGTGGGAAACACAAGCCATGTCATGTTTCTTGTCCACGCGGAAACGGTTTTTAACCCCTATGTTGACCCCCGGCCGTTTCGCATCAATGCAGGACCCGTTCATGCATATACAAGGGTTCCCGGCGGAAAAACACGATACCTTTCCGAGCTGTCTGCCGGAGATGAGATGCTGATCGCTGATTTCCAGGGCAATACCGTCACGGGTATTGTGGGACGGCTGAAAATTGAACGCCGGCCCCTGATACTTGTCCGGGCCATGGTAAACGATAAAGAAGTGACAACCATCCTCCAAAATGCGGAAACCGTCAGGCTGACCTCCTGCAAAGGAGAACCCGTATCTGTTGTTAACCTGAACCCGGGTGACAAGGTACTTGTGGCCGTTGAAAAGGGTGGCAGACATTTTGGCCACAGGATAGATGAAACCATAACAGAAAGGTAGACCTGATAATGAGCGATTCAGATTATAGGATCACTGAATTGAGAAAAGCCATTGATGACATTGATGAAAAAACCCTGGATTTAATCAATCAGAGGCTTGTGCTTGGAAAAGAGATCGGAAACATCAAAAGAGAAAACAAAGAACCCATCACGGATAAAGCCCGTGAGGCAACCATCTTAAAACGGCTTAAAGACCTCAATCAAGGGTATTTGCGCAATGATACCCTGGATCATATCTTTACACAGATCATTGCCGAATCCCGAGAAATTCAACAGCCCGGAAAAATCAGCTTTCTTGGACCGGAAGCCACCTATACCCATATTGCAGCGATGAAACATTTTGGCCGTAATCTGAGTTTTGTCCCGCAGCCCAGCATTTATGATGTCTTTTCCGAGGTAAAAAAAGGGACAAGCCTTTATGGTGTTGTACCCGTGGAAAACTCCAATGAAGGACCTGTCAACAATACACTTGATCTGTTTTTAAAATCAGATTTAAAAATATGTGCTGAAATTTATCAGATGGTATCCCATGATCTGTTATCCAATGCAACGACAATGGATGACATAAAGGTGATCTATTCCCACCCCCAGGCGTTTGCCCAGTGCCGTGACTGGATTCGAAAACATCTGCCGGATGCAGAATGCAAGGACTGCAGCAGCACGGCACATGCCGCTCAAAAAGCCGCTCAAATGACGGGATGTGCAGCCATTGCAGGAAGAGAAGCAGCACACCTGTATAAACTTGACGTTACCGCATCCCGGATTGAAGACAATGCCGGCAATACAACTCGCTTCCTGGTCATGGGCCAGCATGAAACCCGGAAAACCGGAAATGATAAAACATCCATCATGTTTGCAACGGCCCATATCCCCGGCGCTTTATATAAAGCCCTGGAGCCCATGAACGAGGCCGGAATAAACATGGTAAAACTGGAATCCCGTCCGGCAAAACATGAAAACTGGAACTATTTTTTCTTTGTGGATTTCCAGGGACACATGGATGATCCCGTTGTGAATGAAACCATGGCCAAAATGAAAGGTCTTTGTCTTTATTTAAAACACCTTGGTTCATATCCAATGACAAAACCCTGAACGCTGCGAGGCAATAAGCTCAGATACCCGTTCACTTTCCCCCGGGCAGTTAACCCTGCCCTTTGGTTTTGGTATTGCTGGAAAGTGCTTTTTTTTCAATAAACTCAATAATCATTTTTGCAACATTTTTTCCCGTGGCCGTTTCAATCCCCCGCAGACCCGGCGAAGAATTGACCTCCATGACCACGGGCCCGTGATTTGAACGCAACAGATCCACACCGGCAACATTTAAGCCCATAATTTTGGCAGCACGGACGGCCGTTGACCGTTCTTCCGGGGTTATCCTCACCTTATGCACACTGCCGCCCCTGTGTATATTTGAACGGAAATCACCTTTCTTGCCCACCCGCATCATGGCGGCAATGACCTTATTGCCGAGAACAAAACAGCGGATGTCCTTGGAGTCTGCCTCTTTGATAAATTCCTGTACCAGGATATTGGCTTTCAGGCCCCGGAATGCCTCAATAACGCTCTCTCCCGCATTATAGGTTTCCGCCAGCACCACGCCCAGTCCCTGGGTTCCCTCCAATAATTTGATGACAAGGGGGGCGCCATGGACAAGATCAATCAGCTCTTTTGTATATTTTGTTGAGTGCGCAAACCCGGTTATCGGCAGGCCAATCCCCTTTCGTGACAAAAGCTGCAAAGAGCGCAGCTTATCCCTTGACCGGGTGATGGCAACAGATTCGTTCAGACAATATACCCCCATCATCTCAAACTGCCGGACAACGGCTGTCCCGAAAAATGTGAAGGATGCCCCGATACGGGGAATTACCGCCTCATAGCCTTCAAGGGGTTCTCCTTTAAAATGGATTGAAGGCTTGTGCGAGGTGATATTCATATAGCACCGAAGCGGATCAATCACTCGAATCTCATGACCTCGTGCCCTGGCCTCCTCCACCATTCTGCCTGGTGAGTATAATTCTTTATTTCGGGAAAGAATTGCAATTTTCATATCTTTTTCCTTTTCTTTTTCAAACCATATATTTTTTTAGGTCTTGGACCCGTAATACATGAAAGGCTGGTATCCACAAGAAATTTATCTGCCAGGGCCGTGCGACCCAGGAGCATCCGAAACCGCATGGTGTCCCTGTCCGTCAATGTTATTTCCGCTTCAATCCGACGAGTGCCGATAATGATTTTCGACCTGATAACGTATCGCATTTCACTGTGGCCCCCGGAATCGCTGACCATTCTCTGATCAATCACATCAGCTACACAGGTTAATGCAATGTCCGTCCTTCTTTGCAGGGGATGAATCCGGAACCGTACTTTGTTCTGGCCATTCTCCCTGAAGGGCTCTATAAAAAATGCATGCAGCGCAGACGTCCTCGCTCCCGTATCGATCTTGGCCTTGACGGCAGGAATCCCCAGATCCGGCAGCGCTATCCATTCGCGCCAGCCAATGGTGGTTTTGGCGGGTGATAAGGTATTCATTACCAGGTCACAATCGTAAAAATAGATTTCAGGATAGACTATATTAAAATTTAATATATAGATTAAAACCTGATTTTTGTCAATAAAAATATGGGAAACCATCAGACGATATGGTAAACAGAATCAATGAACAGCATAAAAGGTATCCGTGATCGATGAAACCTGTGACACCAATGACAGATTTATTCCATCCCCTGATTAAAAAATGGTTTTTTGATTCTTTCCCCCATACTACGGATATCCAGGAACTTGCCTGGCCTTTGATCGCCCACGACAAAAACGTTCTCATAACAGCACCCACTGGCAGCGGAAAAACCCTGACCGCTTTTTTATGGTTCATTAACCAGCTGGTGACACAGGATCTTTCACCGGGCAAAACAAGGGTCTTGTATGTTTCCCCGTTAAAGGCATTAAACAATGATATCCAAAGAAACCTGAACCAGCCCTTACGTGAAATTCAAGCCATTTTTGAGACAAAAAAAGAAATCTTTCCTGATATCAGGGTGATGACCAGAAGTGGCGACACATCCCAGGATGACCGGCGCAAAATGGTCCGCAACCCACCGGAAATTTTGATCACAACCCCGGAAAGCCTTAATCTTTTGCTCAGCTCAAATTCCGGCAAAAACATGTTGACACACTTGTCTGCCGTTATCCTTGATGAAATTCACGCCGTTGCAGGCAATAAACGCGGGGTTCACCTGATCACGGCCGTGGACAGACTTGTCCGCCTTTCCGGGGAATTTCAGCGCATCTGTCTTTCTGCAACCATTAAAGAACCCGAGACCGTTGCCCGGTTTGTGGGGGGGTATCGCATCCAGGGCAATGGGCCGCATCCCCGGTATATTGAAAGGTCCGTTAAAATTATCCAATCCCATATTCAAAAGGATTACAATATCTGTGTCCGGTTTCCTGAAAGAGAAGGAGAACCAGTTGATAAGTCTGTCTGGGATGTGTTGGCCAAAGAATTTAAAAACCGGATCGAACAAAACCGGTCCACCCTTTTGTTTACCAATGGTCGAAGACTCTGCGAAAAAATAACCTATAAAATCAATCAATTGTCAGGCCAGCCCCTGGCCTATTCCCATCATGGATCGCTTTCAAAACAGCTTCGCCAGAATGTCGAACAAAGCCTTAAAAAAGGAGAATTAAAAGCGATTGTGGCCACCAGCTCCCTTGAAATGGGGATTGATATCGGCAATCTGGATGAAGTCATACTGATTCAGTCGCCCCCGTCTGTTTCATCTGCCGTTCAACGCATTGGCCGGGCCGGACATCAGGTTGACAAGGAAAGCCGCGGAACCCTGTATCCGGCCCATCCCCAGGACCTGATCGCTTCTGCCGTTCTGGCAAAGGCCATTAAAGACCAGGATATTGAACCCCTGCATCCCGTGCAATGCCCCCTTGACGTGCTGGCCCAGATCCTGATTTCCATGACGGGCCTTGAAATATGGGATATAGATGAATTGTACGGCCTTTTAAAAACAAGTTATCCCTATCGGCATCTTTCAAGGCTGCAGTATGATCTTGTCTTGAACATGCTGGCCGGTCGATATTCAGATACCCGGATCAGGGAATTAAAGCCCAGGATATCCATTGACCGGCTGGACAATACGGTTCAGGGTAAAAAAGGAGCCTTGCTGGCACTTTACACCTCCGGCGGTACCATTCCCGACCGCGGCTATTTTCAGCTTAGACACAATGACACCAATGCCTGTATCGGGGAGCTGGATGAGGAATATGTGTGGGAGGCAAAAATCGGCCAGATTTCCACAATGGGCACCCAGAACTGGAAAATCATGCGGATTACCTATAATGATGTGTTTGTCCTGCCCGTTGGGAACATTTCCATGGATGCCCCTTTCTGGATTGCCGAAAGCATGAACCGAGATTTTCACTTTTCCGATAAAATCCTCGCGTTTCTGGAAAGTGCCGATCAAAAGTTAAAACACCCGGATTTTAACACGGTGCTGGAAACGGAATTTCACATGGAACCCCATGCTGCCGAACAACTGATTCAATTTTTAAAAAAACAGAAACAGGTTACACAATCTGACTTACCCCACCGCCATCACCTGTTACTGGAATATGTCCGGTCCGGACCTGCAGGACATCCCGGGTCCATGCTGGTCATCCATACCCTCTGGGGGGGACAGCTCAATCGTCCCTATGCCCTGGCCCTGGAAGCTGCCTGGGAAGAACAGTTTAAGGTAAAACCTGAAATCTTTCCGGGAAACGATGTCGTTGTGATCCTGCTGCCTCACAAAATTGCGCCGGAACAGATTTTAAGCCTTGTCACATCGGCGAATGTGGAAACCCTGCTTAAAAAACAGCTGGAAAAAACCGGCTTTTTTTCTGCCCGTTTCAGGGAATGTGCAGGAAGGGCGCTTCTGGTGGTCAAAAACAGGATCAACCAGCGAATGCCCCTTTGGATGACCCGATTAAAATCCAAAAAATTGCTGGAAACCATACTGGGGTATGCGGATTTTCCCATTCTGCTGGAAACATGGCGGACCTGCCTTCAGGATGAGTTCAATCTTAAACAATTGGAAAGGGTATTGGATGAGCTGGCATCTGGTGCCGTTTCCTGGACAGCGGCCTTTACGGACCGGCCCAGCCCCTTTGCCGCCGGTATGGCCTGGAATCAGATCAACCAGTACATGTACCAGGATGACCAGGGTGCGTCATCTGCTTCAGGACTTGGCCAGGATCTTATCAGGGATGTTGTCTTTTCTGAACATCTGCGACCTGCCATATCATCTGCTCTTATTAAAGAGTTTGAAGAAAAATGCCAGCGCCTGGCACCCGGATATGCCCCCCAGACCCCCCGGGATCTTGTGGACTGGGTAAAGGAGAGGGTTGCCATTCCATATGAAGAATGGAAGGCTCTGCTGGAAAAAATAGAGATTGAGGTTCCAAAAGCCGTTGAACCGATCAGGAATTTGGCGTTAAAGAAACTTGCCTGCATTACCCATGAACACCTTGAATCACGGCTGGTGGTTTCCCTGGAATGGGTGTCACATATTATTGAGACCTGGTACGGGCCAAAAAAACAAATTTCACTGCAGAATATAGAGGCAACTGCATTAACGGAACGCGTGCCTGCTCTTGTAAAACACTCGGAAGAAGAACGGGCGAATGATTTTTCCCTCCTGGGTCAATGGCTGCAGTTTTATGGCCCCGTATCCGTTGAGTTTATCCGGACAACGCTGGGCATTGAACCACAGCATCTGGACACCCTTCTCGACCATCTGGTCCAGGCCCGCCAGGTAATTTGCGGCAAACTGGTAAAAAACGGGTTTGACCATGATGTGTGTGACAGTGAAAATTTTGAGATTCTCTTAAGGCTTTCCCGATCCAGGGCCGTTCCAGCATTTCAAGCCCTGGATATCCAATATCTGCAATTGTTCCTGGCACAATTTCAGGGTCTTATAAAAAAACAGGCCGGCATTGATGACCTGTTTGAACGTATAGAACAGCTCGTATGTCTTCCCCTTGATGCCGGAGCATGGGAATCTGAAATTCTGCCTGCCCGGATTCATCCCTACCAGCCCTCTTTTCTGGACACCATCATGCAGGAGGGAGATCTTCAATGGCTTGGACAGAAAAAGGAAAAGATTGCATTCTGTTTCAGGTCAGACCTTGATTTCTTTCAAACACCCATGGGAAAGAACAACATCTCCCAGACCGTGCAGGAAAAGGACGGCCAAAACCTGGAAACAATTTTTAAGGCCTCTGGGGCCCGATATGATTTTGTGACCCTGCTTGGCATGACAAATTGCGATTCAGCACGATTATCAGAGGGGATATGGAATCTGGTCTGGACAACAAGGCTTTCCAACGAAACCTTTTCAGCACTGCGAAAAGGCATTGAAACCGGATTCAAAGCACCGGAAATCTCAAAAACCCAGGATCCCTCCCGTTTTGGCAGACGACAGGCCCGGGGGAAAAAAAGCTTTACCCAGTGGAAAGGCTCTCTGCCTTTCACCGGTCACTGGTTTAAACCGGATATCCCCTCAGGTTCTTTGGATTATATCGAACTTGCAGAACTCAATAAGGACCGGGCCAGACTTTTGCTGGATCGATACGGCATCCTGTTCAGAGAATTGCTGTCAAAAGAGCTTCCGCAATTTACGTGGCAGCATATTTTCAGATCCCTTCGCCTCATGGAATTAGCCGGTGAGATCCTGTCCGGTCTTTTTTTCAAAGGGATTCCAGGACCACAGTTTATCTCCCACAAAGCCTTTCGCAGCCTTCAGAAAAAAATGCCGGATGATGTGATTTACTTTATGAATGCCACAGATCCGGCATCTCTTTGCGGAATCCCCATTGCCCCTGTAAAACAGCGCCTTCCCAAACGGCTGTCAAACACCCATCTGGTGTTTAAGGGCAAAGACCTGAAACTGATTTCCCTGAAAAACGGCAAATCGCTTTTGATCCATGCAGACCCTTATGATGAGCATCTTGTCGAGTATCTGGCCCCGTTAGAACATCTTTTAAACCGACAATTCAACCCTTTACAGAAAATTGTCATTGAAAAAATCAATGATGCATCCGCTGAAAAAAGTCCATATATCGACGGAATTAAAACAGTTTTCAATGTCCTGGTTGAATATAAGAAAATCATTCTTTACCGGAAAATGGATTTTGAATAAGACCTCCCAGAATCACTCTATCAAACTGTGTCAGGCCATAGGGGCAAGAGCCATGCGCAATTTTGATTTCAATACAAATATTAATGTTCATTCAACGAATGAATTCGACTGATGATTTTAATCTCATGGCGCAAATGCTCAAACAGTCATCTCCTAGGCCGGCTCCATGATTTCACCCCAGGGAAATGCTCTCATGTCAGACGTATATGCAACATCTTTTACCTCACCCACAAAAACCCTCAGTTCTTTGGCAACCAGGTCATATTCACTCTCTGTCACACCGACAACCCTAATCTTAAGATCAGGCGCTGAGTCAGCCATGACATAAGATGTCTGAAACAGAAAACAAACAAATACAAGTATTTTTTTCTCATCATAAAGACCCCTTCCTTTGGTTTTGGCACTGCGTAACAATTCAAGTCTTCAGTTTGGGCTCGCCTCAGCCGTCATAAAAGCTGCCACCCATGGCAGCAAACGCAGTCCCCGGGAAAAGCGATCAATAAATGGGAGTTCCTTTTGGTCCTTTGGTAAAGGTTTTTGTGTCGCTGTCAAAATAGACAGATCCCTGATAATAATCGATGAGGCTCTGGGAAAGAATAGCCGTATGCCCGTCTATGGTAACCTCATAATAATAATGAGCCAACTTGTAATTATGCGTATTGGCTTTTTCCATATTCTTTCGGAACGGTTTAAAATCCTTCACCGCCAGGTAGGTTTCCGTAGATGCCGTCACTGCCGCCGACACAGCAAGCGTTGAGGCTGCCGGGCAGAATAAAGCTGTAACACCAGCGGCCACGGCAATCGCATATTCAGCCGCTGCCTCCTCCAACTGAAAATCATGTTCCTTCAGTGCCGCAATAAAATCAGATGTCAGCAGGTAACGTCTGTAGGGAACCCGAAGTTCATAATAATAATCAGAAAAAATATCTCCATTGCTGGTTTTGAAAGTTTTTCCACTGGCTTGTTTTGCCGTGACCAGTTTATCTTTTGTCCAGCTCTTTGTGTTGTCCCAGGACAATTTTGTTAAAGATGTTGAGTCCACCCCTGTCTTTAATTCCTTTTTTTTTACTTCAACTTTAACATCCATGGGTCTGTGGGTATAAATATAAAGACTTTCATGGGTTTCATAATGGTTTTTCAATTCAGAATCATGATTTTTTCTTTCTTCCGCCGTCATGGCAAAAAGAGTTGTGGAAAGACCAACCATCAGCAGCAGTAGCACACATGTTCTTTTCATGAGTCGCTCCTTATCGTGTGAGGATATAAATAAAATCAAACAAATAAAGCCTGCCAAATGTTTTAATTGTCATCTGAACCGGCAGCGGACGGAGAATCCGGTTCACTTGCCGGAGTTTCCAGACTTGCCGGAGTTTCCAGACTTGACGGGCTTGCCGGAGCAGTTGACGTTGAGACTGCTTTGCCATAAATTGCTTTAGCTCCGGATTCTTTTTGCGATGCTGCAGTTTTAATGGCCACATCAAGGAACATCTGGTAAATTTTTAATGCCAACTGGTCATCAGCGTTTACATTTGCACACAATTCACACGCACGATAAAGCAGTTCACTTGTAATCAGCACTTCAGGCGCCATTCCCCCTAAAGATAATGCACCGGAAGATCCTCCCACGTTAACGGTTTCATTCGGAACAAGCCCACTTAACCCTGCTCCTTCCTGGGATGTTTTGATCGCATCGCTGATATTTTCCTTACAGATCCACACCCCTGCACCTTTTTTTTTAAGATACGTAGCCATTTGAGTTGCGCTGTGATTAATTACCTGAACCTCACCCTGATCAATCATAATGGGTGGCATGATTTTAGAGCCGCAGGCAGATAGAAAAAATATAAGGAATGCAAAAAAACAAGCGTAGCAGGGGGGAAATTTTAAGTCCAACATAGACATACTCCTTTTTATTTAAAGGACAGGCCTATCAAAAAGTCCTGACAGCACCTATTTTTAACTAAAACATGTTCCTGGCGCGGTGGAGTCAGGTGATGGCCGGGGATTGACGGTATTCGTATCTGCCCCCACATCCTTATCCTTGTGCCTACAATTTTATAGCAGAATCTGTATCCCAGGGCAAACGATTTCATAGGCCTTGGTTTAATGGCTCACAAATTCAACATCAATAGATTAACCAGACATATTAAACTCTTTTATTTTCTCGAGCCCCTCTCAAATTATGGTAATAATTTTACTTGATCTTGGCATGTTTTTCCTTCAGGAGTTTCTTTAAGATGGACCGATGGCAGCGAGCTTCGTTCTCACAATAACATCCTATGGAAAAGTTCATGCCGTGAGATATGGCAGCAAGCAATTCAATGATATGAGAATTCTCAGGCAACGCCATTTCTTTTCGATACTTTTTCTCAAAAGCGGTCCATTCCGAGTCCGTTTTTACTTTCTTACCAATTTGCATTGTCTCCTGACTTGGAGACAGGTTAGGCAGCCATGTATCATACCAGTTCTTTGAGGCAAAATCCTTTTTTGGAACCCCTCTGGGTGGACGACGAACTGTTCCGATACGAATCCCTTCTTCATGGATCCGTTCACTTCCAAGCCTTACAATAGATACCGTCATTTAGCATTCTCCCAAATTACAAGGTTCATATTTCAGTGGAGCAATTATGCTTACATTTCCTTTTTTGTTGCTGGTGCCAGTTTTAAACGAAATCCATAAACCGCCACCGTTGTTTTACCCAGTGTTTCGTACTCATCAGTATTTGCTTTACGGACTAGAAACTTTTCATTTTCTGCACTCATTTTCAACCTCCTTTTATTCTTGTTGCAATATATTTATCAAACAATAAGGAGTGGTGTATGTGATCTATGTCACATTGGTCAATTTTAATTTTCAAGAATTTGTTTTAGTGCCGGTACGTCAAGAATCTCAATCCGCCCCCGGCTTAACCTGATCAAACCCGTATCAGAGAAGCTGTTTAATAATCTGGTAATCATTTCTCGAACCGTACCAAGTTCATCAGCTAGTTCCTGATGAGAAATTTTCAGTTTTTTCCCTTGCTGTATCAATAAAGAAGCCAATCGTCTGTCCAGTTTATGAAAGGCAACGGCTTCGACAAGTTGCAACAACTCTAAAATTTTTTTCGAGATCACGGAAAAGATGAATTCACGAAAAGCAGGCGCATTTAAAAGTTCATCAAACGAACTGGCAGATAGCATAATCAAATCCGTATCTTTTTTTACCATACCGGATGCGTTGTATACTTCATTACCAAGCAGGCATCCGGTAGTGACAATACAGGTATCTCCGGATTCAACCGTGTATAAGGACAGTTCTCTTCCGTTAATGGATTGTTTAAAAATACGGATCTTTCCGGAAAGAATGAATGGGAATGTATTACAAGGCTGGAGTTCATCAAAAATTAGAGTTCCTTTTTTAAGTGTGATCAGTTTTGCCCCGGAGAGTGAACGATCTAAAAGTTCCTGATTTACTCCTGATAATACTGGATAGAGTCTGAAAAGTTCCTTTTTTTTATCCTCTGTTATCATCCTTTATTTCCCCTGTTATATGGTTTTCACAGGATTTTCCACTTGAAATAATATCGATTATATTATTTATCACAATAGATATACTGTTTATCTGCATAAAATTGTATATTAATGTCAAAGGGGATTGAACATAAATGGGCAAATGCACTTATCCCCTTCACGGAAAACAGAAATTTCATTTGTTGATCTTTTTAAACCATGCTGTCAGAATGGATGAATATCATTGAGAAACCACGGCACTATTTGCAAAGAAAATTAAAACACATGGGTCTGGCATGGATAAAAACTTAGGATGGACAGGATGATGATCCACCAGGGCCGGGCCGGTCTGTGTCGGGCCGTTATTCTGATGTGGGTGGCCGTTGCAATCCTGTCAGGGTGCCGGACCCCCCGTGCCTACAGGGTTGACGTTAACCAGAAAGCCCATGGCATCATAGCCGAAAAGCAGGAGCAGATCCTGGGCAGAAAAGATCCTTTCAATATTGAGCGGCCCAGCGACACGCTGCGGCGGCAGTTGCTTGAGCATGCATCCCTGCCCGTTTCAGGCCCGGCTTCTCTGGGCACGGATAAATTGCCCCCCGTGGCGCACTGGCCCGAAGAGGGGTACCCAAATGCTCCGATATCCCCGGGGCAGACGGTTCCCTCCCTGGAGGGTCTGCTGACACTCTCCCTTGTTCAGGCTCTGGAAGTCGGGGCAAGGAACAGTCCTGATTTCCAGACAAAAAAAGAGGCGGTTTTCCAGGCAGCCCTGGTTTTATATTTAGAACAGGACGGTTTTCGAAACAGTCTGCTGGGTCAAATCCAAAATCTTTTGAGTTCTGATGCCTCAAAAAATCCAACGGAACAGGGAACCCTTACCCGTTCAAAACTGACCGGAACCCGGCAGTTTGAGAATGGGATGAAGCTGACAACTGCCCTGGCTGTAGATCTTGCAGCCCTGCTCACCAGCGGCGGCAGCGCTTCCGTTGGAATCACAGGGGACGCAAGCCTGTCCATCCCGCTGTTGAGGGGATCGGGCCGGCACATTGTTACAGAACCGTTGCAGCAGGCTGAACAAAACGTGGTCTATGCCATACTGGCGTTTGAACGGTTCAAGAAAGAGTTTGCCGTAACGGTTGGCAGTAATTACCTGACCATCCTGAAACAACTGGACATCGTAAAAAACGTCCGGGAAGACTACCGGAGCAGGATTGTTTCGGCCCGCCGGAGCAAACGTCTGGCTGATGCCGGCAGGCTCAAGGGAATTGAGGTGGATCAGTCATTACAAAATGAGCTTGCCGCCCGTCAACGATGGGTGTCTGCCCAGGAGCAGTATAAACGACAAATGGATTCATTTAAAACCCTGGTGGGGATTCCGCCCGATGCTGACATCCGTCTGGACCCGGATGAACTCAAACGACTGGCAGACATGTCCGACATGATCCCTGCCAGTAACGGTGCTGAAAAGGAAAAAGAATCCACACCGGCCCAGGCCGGCCTGCCTGCGGATGCACCCGTCCTTCTTTCTGAACCCGATACCAGTAAGGCCGGTCCCCTGGAACTGTCCAACCAGACGGCCATTGAACTGGCACTGGCCAACCGGCTTGACATAAGGGTTGCCCTGGGCAGGGTATTTGATGCCCAGCGGGCCGTGGTCGTGGCTGCCGATAATCTGGGTGCTGAACTGACCTTTCTGGGATCGACATCCATGGGTGAACCGCGAACCATCACCACTGCAGATCTTTCCAACGCCAGACTTCGCACGGACAAGGGAGTATTTTCTGCCCTGCTGACCCTGGATCTGCCCTTTGAGAGAACGGCCGAGGCCGTGACCTACCGCAACCGGTTTATCGAACTGGAGCAGGCAGTGCGCAATGTTCAGAGCCTTGAAGATACCGTGAAACTTTCCGTGCGCAACGGGCTCAGGGATTTGTTCGAAGCCAGGGAAACCCTGTATATCCAGGCCAGGGCAGTATCCCTTGCGTTAAAACGGGTGAAAAGTATCACCTTGTTCATGGATGCTGGAAGAGCCGAGACCCGGGATCTTTTAGAAGCCCAGAATGCACTGCTTGCCGCCCAGAATGATCTCACCTCAGCCCGTGTGAATTATAGAATTGCAGAGCTGGAAATCCAGCGTGACATGGGAGTTCTTACCGTCACAGACGCGGGTCTGTGGCAGGAGTATTCCCCGGAGGCACAAGAAAATGCTGAAAAATAAGTTTTTTATCTGGGGTGCGGCAGTGGTTATCTTAGGGATCGCCCTGACCCTGGCCGCAACCAGACTGACAGGGTCAAAAACAGACCTGTCCCAGGCCCTGACCTTTACGGTGAAACCCGGTCCCCTCACCATCAATATCGTTGAATCCGGAACCATTAGCGCCAGGGAGCAGATCATCATCAAAAATGAAGTGGAAGGAAAAACATCAATTATCTACCTGATTCCTGAAGGCAGTCAAGTCAAAAAAGGCGATTTGCTGGTGGAGCTGGATGCCAGTGGGCTGATGGATACCCAAATTGACCAGGAAATCAAAGTTCAGAATGCAGAAGCCGCCTATGTCAATGCCACGGAAAGCCTGGCTGTGGCTGAGAACCAGGCAAAGAGTGATATAGACCTTGCCATGCTGACCCTGGATTTTGCCAATCAGGATTTGAAAAAATATATCAACGGCGAATATCCCAATGACCTGCAGAAAGCCGAGGCAGAGATTACCCTTGCTGAAGAAGAGCTTACCCGGGCAAAGGATACCCTGAAATGGTCCCAGACCCTGAACAATGAAAAATACATCTCCCAGACAGAACTTGCAGCAGATCAACTGTCAGAAAAGAAAAAAGCCCTGGATCTTGAACTGGCAAAAAACAACCGGGATCTTCTGGTCAAGTACACATATAAAAGAAATCTGGCCCAGCGTAAAAGCGATGTCAGCCAGGCACAAATGGCTCTGGAGCGGACCCGCAGAAAGGCCCGTGCAGATGTGGTTCAGGCCCAGGCAGAACTCAAAGCCCGGCAGGCAGAAGATCTGCGCCAGAAGGACAAACTGAAAAAGTTCCAGGAGCAGATCGAACGGACAAAAATTTTTGCCCCTGCCGACGGACTTGTCATTTATGCCACCAGTGCCCAGGGCGGCGGGTTCCGGCGCAATGTTGAACCGCTTCAGGAAGGCCAGGATATCCGGGAACGTCAGGAATTGATCTATCTGCCCACGGCCAATTCAAGCAATGCCGAGATTTCCATCCATGAATCAAATCTCAAAAAAGTAATGGTGGGCCAGCCCGTGGTCGTAATCGTGGACGCGCTGCCAGGCCGAAAGTTTTCCGGCAGGGTCAACCAGATTGCACCACTTCCGGATGCCCAGAGCCTTTGGATGAACCCTGATCTGAAGGTGTATGCTACGAAAATCTTTCTTGATAAAAATGACGGTGCCATCCGGACCGGTATGAGCTGCCAGGTGGAGATTGTCATTGAAAACCATGCCAAGGTCATGTTTGTCCCTGTTCAGGCTGTGCTACGCATTGCCGGAACGCCTACCGTGTACGTTCGAAACGATTCAGAATTTAAACCCAGGGCCGTTGAGACCGGGCTTGACAACAACCGGATGATCCATGTGATCAAAGGACTGGAACCCGGCGATATTGTTCTGCTTACACCACCGCTCAAGGCAGCAGGGGTAGATTATCAGGCACCCGGGAAAGACACTGCCCGTTCCCCTGATACCAGCGCTGTAACCAAACCGAAACGATCCAGGAAGCAGAAGGCTGATGAGTAATCCCATGGAAACCGCTTCACCAGACAATGGGCAGGACATCCTTGTCCGGCTTGAAAATGCCCATAAGATATACACCATGGGCGATCAGAAGGTCGCAGCCCTCCAGGGGGTGAATGTGGCATTTGCCAGGGGAAGCTTCTGGGCCATCATGGGATTCAGCGGGTCTGGAAAAAGCACCATGATGAATGTGATAGGCTGCCTGGACCGGCTGACCATTGGCCGGTACCTGTTCCAGGGAAAAGATATCAGCGATCATGGGGATGATGCCTTAAGCGAAATCCGTCTCAGGCACCTGGGGTTTATTTTCCAGAGTTTCAACCTGATTCCCCAGCTGACCGTACAGCGCAATATTGAGCTGCCCCTTTACTACCTGGGGTGGGATGCCACAAAAAGTGCTGAACATGCCCGGGAGCTTGCCGCCATGGTGGGTCTTGAAGATCGACTGGCCCATCGGCCGTCAGAGCTGTCCGGCGGCCAGATGCAGCGCGTGGCCATTGCCAGGGCCCTGGCCACCAATCCGGATCTGATCCTGGCCGACGAGCCCACGGGAAACCTGGACAGTAAAACCAGTCAACAGATCATGGAATTGCTGGGAACCTTTCATATGGCCGGCAAGACCATCATCATGGTAACCCATGAGCCCCATATCGCTGACTATGCCCAAAAGCGGCTCCACATGCGGGACGGTATCGTCGAAAGGATTGAAGGGGAATGATATGAGACAGATACAATTTTTCCGGGAGCTTACCTCGGGCATCCAGACGCTGCTGCTTCACAAGCTGCGGTCTTTTCTTACCATGCTGGGCGTTGTTTTCGGGGTCGGCAGTGTTGTGGCCATGCTGGCCGTAGGGGAAGGCGCCAGCATGGAAGCCCTGGAACAGATCCGGAAACTGGGGAGCAACAACATTATTATTTCATCTGTCAAATCAGTGGAAGAAGAGACTTCCAGCACAACGCGATCGTTCATCAGCCTCTATGGTCTGACCTATCAGGACCATGAACGGATACAGGAAAGTTATGCATCCGTTAAAAAGGATGTGCCCGTGAAACTCGTGCGAAAAGAATCCCGGCTTGGAAAAAGATCCCTTGAACTGAGGGTTGTGGGAACCACCCCGCAATGGTTTGAGGTGATCCCCCGTGAACTCCTTGGCGGCCGGAGACTTATGCAGACAGACCTGGAAAACAAAACCGCCGTGGTGGTATTGACGGAATTTGGTGCCAGAAAAATTCTGGCAACCATGAACACCATCGGCCAAAACATTCGGATCGGGGGAAACAGTTTTGAGGTTATCGGCATCATTAAAAGTGAAACCAGCCAGGCCGGGACCATGCAGATCCCGGACAAACAGATTGATGCCTACATCCCCATTACCACGGCCAAGAGCTATTTCGGAGACGTAACCATGAAAATTACCTCGAGATCAAGACTCCGTGAAAAGGTTGAGCTCCATCAGATCATCGTCCAGGTGGACAGCCTGGCCAACGTGGAATCAACGGCCCTGGCCATTGAACGGATGCTGACGGTGTTTCACAAAAAGAAAGATTACCAGATCAATGTTCCCCTGGCCCTGCTGAAACAGGCAGAGGCAACCAAGCGAACCTTTAACATTGTTCTGGGCTCTATTGCCGGAATCAGCCTGCTGGTGGGGGGCATCGGGATCATGAACATCATGCTGGCATCCGTCACCGAACGGATCAGGGAAATCGGTATCCGCCGGGCCATTGGTGCCAAACGCAGACAGATCATCATCCAGTTTCTCATTGAAGCCGTGGTTCTTTCCACCATGGGCGGGTTCATCGGTCTTATGCTGGGCATTGCCATTCCCTGGTTTATCACCTGGTTTGCAAAAATGCCCACGGTCATCACCCCTGCCGGAATACTCCTGCCCCTGATCGTGAGCATCGGGATCGGGATCCTCTTTGGTCTGTATCCTGCGGCCCGGGCGGCAAGCGTAGACCCTATTGTTGCATTGCGCCATGAGTAGCCAACGTATTGCGGCATCAAAAATCATTTCACCGAATTCATGGTGTACTGAAACAAGTATCCCCTTAAGCCAAAAGAAATTCAAAAACCATTGCTTCTCCGGAGGACCATGTTCGGAACCATTTTAATTTCAGTTTGCACCGTTATGCACGTCTATGTTTTCTGGAGAGCCGCCTCAATACCATTTGTGGAACGGCACATTTCCGGAAAGACAGTTATGAATACCGGCCTGATCCTGTGGGCTGTTTTTTTCTTTGGCCGTATCATGGGGCATTCTGGAACGGGAATTCCTGCGGCCATCCTTGAATTCTCAGGGATGAACTGGATGGCTATGTTATTCCTGACGTTTATTCCCCTTCTTTTAACAGATCTCATAACCCTTTTCGGCTTTTTCATGCCCCGGTTATCTGCCTCACTTCGAGGCTTTGCCGTGTTAATCGGAATACTGCTCTCCGTAATTGCACTCGTTCAGGGCCTGCGACCGCCAATGGTGGAAAAATACAAGGTAATCCTTCCCGGCTTACCCGATGCGCTTGATGGGACCGTGATAGTCGCTCTGTCAGATATGCATCTGGGCTCACAGCTCGGCAAAGTCTGGCTGTCGGATCGAATCGCCCAGGTAAAGGAACAAAAGCCCGATCTTGTATTGTTGCTCGGTGATATTTTTGAAGGGCATGGGCCGCCTGAAGATCAATTGATTGACCCCTTTAAGCAACTCTCGGCAACTTATGGACTCTGGGCCGTTCCCGGAAATCATGAATTCTACGGGGGAAATAAAATGAACCTGTTTGAATCAGCAGGGTTTACGTTGCTGAACAACGAATGGGTTGAAGTTCGTCCGGGTCTTGTCCTGGCAGGCGTGGAAGATCTTACGACCAGAAGTCGAAACGGCCAGACCAGCGATCCCATCTCGCATGCTCTCACGGGCCGCCCTCCAGGGGCCACAATTCTTCTTTCCCATACCCCGTGGGAGGCTGAAAAGGCAGCCGGGAAAGGGGTAGGATTGATGCTCAGCGGACACACCCATGGAGGACAGATATGGCCCTTTGGTTATCTGGTCCGGAAACGATATCCCCTTCTGGAAGGACGATACCCGGTGGATGGCATGACTGCCATCATTTGCAGGGGCACGGGAACATGGGGGCCACGCATGAGGCTCTGGCATCCCGGTCAGATTTTACACGTAACATTAAGGACAGAAAAGGGCAGCCGCAATTAAGGCTGCCGAGTCATGTGACTGTCTGAAACTATTTTTCCCGGTCTCTCCAGCTTGTTTCCTGGACTCGGTCATCATAGAATCTGCCAAGCCTGCGGAGCCATTTTCCCCGGGTACTCTTATTCCGTGTTTTTTTTTATAAGGTCATTTTTTTTAATTTTCCCAAGGGATGTTCGGGGAAATTCCTCACAGAAACTTACCTTTTGGGGCCATTTGTATTTTGCAAGCCTGCCATGACAAAGTGCTATGACATCGTTATCCCTTAAAGCGGATGAAGGCTTTTTTATCACAAACGCATGTCCTGTTTCACCCCATTTTTCATCAGGAATTCCTACCACAGCAACTTCTTCAATATCCGGGTGTGTCTTCAGCACCTTTTCCACTTCAGCGGGATATACATTCTCTCCGCCTGATATATACATGTCCCCGGATCTTCCCACGAGATAAAAAAAGCCGTCCTCATCCATTCGGGCAAGATCACCCGTATGCAAATACCCATTTTTTATGGTTTCATTGGTTTTAACAGGATCCTGCCAGTACTCTGTCATCATGATTGACCCGCGAACGACAATCTCTCCTATTTCACCCGGTTTTGTGGCGTTGCCAGTCTTATCCAGAATGGAGACTTCGGCATGAAACACAGGCCTTCCTACGGTTCCGGGTTTTTTCAGGGGATCTTTTTCAGAAGCCCATAAAAGGATTGATGTTTCTGTCTGCCCCATGATCTGACGGAACGCCAGGCCTGCGCCAACACATTTTTCAACCAGATCTTCCGTTAACTTTTCACCACCTCCGGCACAAACCTTTAATGATGAGATATCCGCTCTATTCTCCGGCGCAACCTTGAGCAATTCTCTGTATACTGTAGGAACGCCTAAAAACTTTGTTACACAATATCTTTCAATGTCATTATATATTTTTACGGGGTCAAATTTCCGGTGAAGAACAATGGTTGCCCCTTTGTAAAAAGTCGGAGCGGCCTGGATAAAGAGTCCGCCTGAATGGAAAAGAGGCAGAAAAATTAACATGATATCACTGAAATGAAGCTCAAAAAAGATTTCTGCATTTAAACAATTAAAAAAAGTTTTCCTGTGGGAAAGGACTGCACCTTTGGGCTTGCCTGTAGTGCCTGAGGTATACATGATAACCTGTGGCTCTTCTGGATCTGACGGGCTGAGGGACTTGGTAAGATATGCCTGCTGCCCGTCAAATTTGACCGTCTCTTGTGTAAAATTATAAATATGATCATTATATGCTTCTCCCGCCACAGACACCAAAATGGGGGGCAGATAACTGTTTATTTTAAGGGACGTTACCACCCTGGTAAAATCATCTCCATGGACAAACAACCTGGGCCTGCAGTTCTTAATAAAATAATCAAGCTCCAGAGCCGTGATACGAAAATTAAGGGGAACAAAAATTGCCCCAAGCCTTGCGCAGGCAAGAAATAAATCAAGGAACTCAAGGCAGTTATCAAGCATAACCGCCACCCTGTCCCCTTTTTCAATACCAATTGATTGCAGCCAGCAGCTTGTCCTGTCAGCTCTTTTGCAAAGTTCTCTATAACTGATTACATGCTCTTCAAATATGATGGCGGGTTTATCCGGATGAAGTTCTGCCCAGCGCTGAACCCACCATGCCGTATCCATGGATTTGATCATATCATTCCTCTAAAAAATGGACCTTAGTTTATCGGGTTCTGTTCAGTATATCCAGAATTTCCTGAGCCTGCTTTCCATACCCTTTATCCGCACATTTTTTTATCCATGCGGAATATGCGGTTCTGAGAGGCTTTCCCCAAACCTTTTTCTCCTCAGGTGTCAGTATTTTAACGGTTCCTACCTGCGCCAGCTGTTCCAGGCTTTTTTTATCAAAGGCCTTCATGATTTCCAAAGAACGTTGCTCTGTTGCCGTTGACACTTCCATAAATAGTTTTTGCTGTTCCGAGGACAGACTGTTCCAGGTGTCAAGATTGATAAAATTCACCCAGACCGTCCACCAGACAGGACCCACGGCATGCTTGGCAACCTCATAGTATTTTCTTGAATAAATAGAACTCCATGAGGAAACAAATGCATCAATTGCCCCCTTTCCCATTGCATCATATACTTCAGATGCTGCAATTTTAATTGGTGTTGCATTCCAGGCGGACAAACTTTCCAGAGCCCCGGGAACAGGCGCTCTTACCTTCAGACCCTTAATGTCATCAAGAGACTGGATTTGAACTTTGCCGCAGATCCCGTTGCCGCCATATGCACTGTAATAAAGAAGCTTGACATTCTTTTCCCGAAACAAAGGGTCTAAAATCGCATGGATCTCATCCCTTGCGCGGAACCAGTGATCCATATCATCAATCAATAAGAAATAATCTGAAAAACTGAAAACAGGGTTATACCCGCTCCACTGGCCAAGCGCAGTGAGGCCCATTTCAACGGCACCCATGGTCGCTGCATCAATCCCTTCCTGATATCCGAATAGCTGACCGCCCGGATAGAGTTCAATCTTGATGTCGCCGTTTGTCCGTTTGTCAATTTCTGTTGAAAAATACGGCATTAGATCAGAACCAAAATAGTGGGATGGGGTCATCCCGGTAAAATATTTTAATTTGATCGGTTCTTGAGCATAGCTGTTCACACTCATCAGTATTATTGTCATAACGGTGAAGAACAACCAAAGGAAAAATTTTTGGGTTTTTGATTTTGTCATCATTCTGCCTCCTGTTTATTGGTTTTTAGTTTATGACTTGATCTATTTGTTTTTTTCTCATCGCATCATCAAAGAAGGAAACCAGGTCGCGATTTGTGGGAAAAAAGCAAGTACAAACAAAGACAACAGCATTATTAAAACAAAAGGAAACGTTCCTTTTATGATGGTTTCCATACTGAAATCTGAAAGTCCTTTTATGACAAACAGATTTAACCCGACCGGCGGGGTCAGAAGGCCGATCTCAAGGACAATGATAAAGAAAACCCCAAACCAGAGGGAATCAAATCCCGCAGCCACAATAACCGGATGAAACACAGGAAGTGTAATGACCATGATGGATGAAGCATCCAAAAACATTCCCAGGACAATCAACGCAATGGAAATTAACAGGAGCGTTATGGCGGGTGAAATCTGTGAGGTTTTAATAAAGGAAACCAAATCACGGGCAATCCCCATCTGTGATGTCAGCGCGCCAAAAATTCTGGCAGAGACAACGATCATAAGTATCATGGAACTGATCTTTGCACCGATCAAAAAGAAATCAAAAAGGTGTCCAAGGGTTATGGTTTTCATGATCAGAACCGTGATAACAATCGCATAAATAACCATCATGGCGGCTGCCTCGGTGGGAGTGAATATGCCCAGATAGATTCCGCCCAGCACGAATACAGGCGCAAACAAACCGCATAAGGCTCTCTTAAATATTTTTATTTTTTCCGTTACCGTCACCTTTAAATCTGGTATCTGCACGGGGACATGACCCGTTTCAAACAGTGATCCGCCGTTAATTCTGGACAGGATAAAAATATATAAAAAATAAAATCCAAAAATCATGGCAGCCGGCATGATTCCCGCCATAAATAACTGGCCGATGGATTCTTCTGCAATTACACCATATAAAACATATCCGATGGAGGGCGGAATCACTGTGCCGATGGTGGAACCCGCGACCACCCCGCTTGAAATGGATTTCTTATATCCATTGTTAATCAATACTGGCAGGGATACGGCTGCAATAAGAGATGTTGTGGCAACACTTGACCCGCTGACAGCGCAGAAAAAACCGCCAACCAGTATAGTTGATAAAAGCGGTCCGGAAATGGAATTCCGTCCGATAGCCCTGAAAAACAAAAACACATCGTCAACAATTTTGCCTTTTTCCATAATGATTCCCGCAATGATGAAAAGCGGCAGGCATGTCAGCGGAAAGCTTTCCACTGATTTATAAGCAAGAAATGGTATCTGCCTTAAAGTTGATTCACCCATCAATATGTACAGGCCTAAACTGCCGACAAACCCCAACGTCAGGAAAACCGGCATTCCGCACAATAAAAGCATGATCACCATGAAGCAGATTCCGAATATTTTATTTATGTACAAAATTAATATGAGACAGAATATTACGGCGATAATGAACACTATCATAAAAAAACCGATATTATCCCGGTATTCTTTAAAAAATCCTTTTAAATGAAATAAATGTCTGGATTCAATTGATACAGAGAAGATTAATCGGATTATCTGTAAAAAAAGCAGGAAAGATCCCAGGCTGATGGATGCGATAAGAATTGCCTTTGGCACGGGCACCTCGGAAATTGTCATTACGCCGGATAAAAAAGACCCATAGGCCCACTTCCAGCTGATCCAGCCTAAAACACCCGAAAATATAAGAGACAGCATCAGTGTGCTGATTCTAAAACCGGCCCTGGCGCTATCTGACAAGGAATTGGATAAAAGATCTATGCAGATGTGTTGATCTTCTCTCAATGTATATGCCGCTGAAAGGAAGGTAAATATGATAAGGGAATAAATGGACAGATCAAATAACCCGGGAATATTCAGATTGAAAACATACCTTCCGACCACCTGTAATGAAATGAAAATTGAAAGTAATATCATCAAAACAACGGAAAGGAAACCTATCCCGGATAAGATCTTATCAATCCCATTATCCAACCATGTGTAAAGTTTTTTCATACCGCCCCATTATATAAAAACAACTAGGTGTCAGTCCCTTTAATCTGAATAAAACTTGTTTTTTTCATTTCTCTTGGAAGGGTTTCAGCAGGTACCCAGTTTATTTGCGGGGCGATTCTTACTTCGTCCTTGAACATGGAACACATTTTTTGTTCAAGCGCGGGGAGGTCTGCCGCTGGTACGGATTTGTCATATTCAACCTGAATGTTCAGCGGTGGTTCTACCAGCGGGCCTGGTTTCGATAAAAGAATCCGAAAAAATCCCGTAACCTTTGGCCTGAATTTGAACACGACGGTCTTGACGGCTTCGGGATAGACATTAACGCCTTTTATAATCAACATATCATCTGCACGGCCAATGATCCTGAATCTCAACCCCGGCATTCCACAGTCACATGGTTTTGTTGAAACCTGTAAAATATCACCCAATGAATATCGCATAAACGGACCGCCTTCCCAGTCTAAAAAGGTAAAGACCATCTCTCCTGCAGAACCGTCTTCAATTTTAATCGATTTTTTTGTGTTTGGATCTATCAGCTCAAGGAGACAATGATCTTCTGATATAAAATGCATGCCGCTGAACTGTTCAGGCGGTTCATCACAGGAAATACCATGAAACGCATGTCCCCCTCCCGTATGGTCAAAAACTTTCGCACCAAACCCTTGTGCGAGCATTTTTCTGACTTCTGGATTTCCGCCTCCTGGTTCCCCTGCACAGAAGAACCATTTTAAACCAAGATCTTTTGCATCTTTTCCAATCAGTTGAGGGCATTTTTCAATCATATACTGGCCAAAAGAAGGCGTCGCAACGATGGCCACGGGTGATGTGAGGCCTATAAAATCAAGGACTCTTTTGGTTCCGCCTTCAATACCAATGGGTACGACACAGGCCCCCATGTGCATAATTCCCTGGGACAAAGGCAGTCCGCCGGTAAACATGGACAGGGAAAGTGCCTGGATCATCACATCTCCAGGCCTGATTCCCGCACGCCAGTATTTTCTGGCATGCATTTCATTGACCACGTCTATGTCATGCTGCGTCAATGTATAAAGGGTAGGCATCCCCGTAGTTCCGGACGTTGAATTGATTCTTACAATTTTTTCTTTTGGCGCACAAGCCAAAAGTGTATAGGGATTGCCATATCTTTCAATGGATGCCTGCTGAGCCCGTCGATGTTCATCTTTTGTCATCAGTGGTATTTTGGAAAACGTTTCAAAACTGCCAATATCTTCAGGTTTTACACCGGCATCATCCATTTTATCGCGGTAGAATGGCGATTGGTGATAATTATAGGCCACCTGTTTTTTTAACCGCTTCAGCTGCAAAGCCTGTATCTCATCTCTGGAAAGGGTTTCTATCTTTTCATTCCAAAGCTTTCGTTCCTTGTAAAATGACATTTTTTTCTCCTGTATCCTTTGCCTAGGGGTAAGCGAAATAATGTTATTTATTTTCCATTTTGCTGCAAACTTCCAATAATATTTTCTCTGTGGTTTCCGGCTCAAAAAAAGCAACCATGCCGTGATTCCCGGGCCTTGGGAATCCTTCCATAATTTTTATCCCTTTTTTTTGAAACTCCCTGGCGGCTGTTTCAACATTATCCAGATTAATGGAAAAATGGTTCACACCAGGCGCTTCTCCCATAACGGTTTTTCCAAAATGGTGGCCCTGATCCAGGTATTGAATCAATTCAATATCTATGTTTTCAGCCTTTAGGGTCGCTATTCTCAGCCCGACGTCAGTCATCTCCTTGATTTTTGAGGGCGAAAAACCAAAGAGCGTCTGGAAAAGTGCCATACTTTTTTCCATATTTTCGACTATAATGCCAATATGGCCTACATGGGGGAGATTCATCCGTTCCTACCTCTTAATTTTGCTGTCTCTTCTTTTTTGACTGTCACGGATCCTTGATCAATCACAACACCGTAATCCTTCTTTGCACGGTCATATGAGACCAACTCATTTCTGACATCTTCAAGCACTTTATCCACAGGCCTTAAAAATGGATCACCATACCCGCCGCCACCGCCGGCGATATTTTTAAAAATGGTGTTTTTGGGTATCCCCCGGATAATTTCCTTGGATCTGGCAACTTTAACCGTTCCATCGGGATATTTCAATTCCGCCACATTGATCGACCCCTCCTGGCCGCCAAAGAGGCCAAAAGCCCTGGCTTCTTCTTCCACACCGTCTCCAAAGGCAATTCCCGTAACATTCTCACCATATATTTCAAATATGGTCTCAACGCCAAGGCCTCCTCTCCACTGTCCTGCGCCTGCGGAATCTTTTAAATATTCATGCCTGACTAAAAAATGAGGGTCCTGAATTTCAAACATCTCATAGTCCTGGGCTAAAATTCCCCCGGCACAGTTGATCAACCCGATATGATCATATCCATCTGCCATATACGTTCCTCCTGAGCCGCCCTTCAGGGCCAGAAACAGGATATCCACATACGACCGATGGCTTCTCGGGTCTTTCCCCGTCAGCGTAAACCCCAGAAACCGGTTCCACCCTGCCGTCACTTTTTTGGGGAGAATATTTGAAAAAGCCTTCATGATTGCATCTGCGTTGGGGCCGGTAATACTATTGCCAAAGGTGGTTGCAGCAGGGTATTCCGCGTTCAGAAATGAACCTTTCGGGTTAATAATTTGTATAGGCCTCATAATACCGTCATTATGGGGGATATCCGGGTTAATCAGCATGAGGAAGGTCAATAAAACGGCAGACGCTGTCGCGGCAAGGGGCGCATTCACAAACCCTTGTGTCTGCGGATCAGAGCCCGAGTAATCAAAGCTGATTTCATCGCCGTTGACCACAACATTTAAATTGATTTTCATTTTTGAGCCTTCATGAATGCCGTCATAGTAGACATAGCTCTCACCCGGATAGGTTCCGTCGGGTATCTGTTCGATTTCCTTTCTCACCATTTTTTCAGTGACATCAAAAAGATATTCAACATGCGCTTTGAATTTTGAAATGCCGTATCGCTCAAGAAGTGCCTTTATTCCTCTTTCCCCGACAATACAGCCCCCCATTTCGGCTTTTATGTCTTCTTCCACGATTTTATACCGAATGTTGGCAAAGATCATGTCCCAGACATCCTTGCGAAATTTTCCGGCCTCATAGATCTTTACGGGCGTGATTCGAAGGGCTTCCTGCCAGACCTCTCTTGCTTCAGGGTTGTATCCGCCTGCTACAGCCCCGCCGATATCGGCCTGATGTCCTTTGCATGCGGCCCAGGCAACCAGCCGGCCGTCATGAAAAATCGGTTTAAACACGGCGACATCAGCGTTCTGGTTTCCGCCTGAAAACACATCATTATGGATAATCACATCACCGTCCAGAATGTTCTTCCCAAAATAGCGGACAATATACTGCAATGCGGGTTGAACCGCAAAAGCCAGCACAGGGATATATTCAGTTTGTTCAAGCATCCTGCCTTCAGCATCATAAAGCCCGGTTACAAAATCCCGTGCTTCATTTAAAATAGGGGATCGAGTCGTCCTTAAAAGCGTAAGTCCCATTTCTTCAGTAATGGATTTGAATCTTCTTTGAAAAACAGATGCCAGTATCTTATCAATTTTATTTGCCATAACTTCCTCTCTTCTCAACATGCGCTTAAGCCATATGGTTTATTTTAGTCATCATAAAGCTGCCGTATTGGTCGCATTCAATTTCAAACATGGACGGGACAAAGATGGTTGTGTTTTTCTGTTCAATAATGGCAGGCCCCATTACGCGATTTCCATAATTCATTTTATCACCGTCATAAATATTGATGGGTGCAAACGCCATCTTAGAGGGTATGAATACGGGTCTTTGACCTTTCAGCGCCTGGGACGTATCCGCTCCTGCAAATATTTCCTTTCGAAAAGCAGGTTTATCCGTAATGCCAAGGGCTGTGATCCTGATGTTGACAAGTTCCATAACGGTTTTTTCATCTTTTAAATCATAGCCGTAAAGCCGGTTATGTTCAGCATGAAAGCCGTTTGCCATTTTATCCAATTTCATGGCCATAATATCATCTATTTCAACAGGCACGGTAACTTCATGGTATTGCCCGACATAGCGAAGATCAAGGAAAAATTGAAATTCGCGTTTTTCTTCTGAAATGTGCTCATTTGAAAGGATTGTGTTGCCCGCAGATTTAAGATCCGTAATCAAGGAAAAAAAATGTTGTTTTTTATTGTCATTAAGGGGGAAGGACGTATGAAAGCTTCTGACAAAATCATGCTTTAAATCTGAAAGAAGCATTCCCGCTGCACAAAGAATTGAGGATTCCTTTGGGATCAAAATTTTTGAAATATCCAGCTCAAGGGAAATCATGGCGGCATGAATGGGTCCTGCACCTCCCCCGCATACCAGAAGAAAATCTCTGGGATCAAATCCCCGTTGAACGGAAATCTCACGAATGGCTGATGCCATATTTACATTCATGATATGATACATGCCGTAGGCGGCTTGGATAAGACTCATTTTCAAAGGTTCTGCAACTAGGTTTTGAATCGCTTTTTCTGCAGCTGTCTTGTTCAATTGTATCTTTCCCCCGGCAAAAAAATCAGGGTCCAGATATCCCAGGATCAGATCGGCATCACTGCAACACGGCTCAGTCCCGCCAAGGCCGTAACACACGGGACCTGGCCGTGCACCAGAACTCTTCGGTCCCATGCGAAGAAGACCGCCTTCATCAATCCAGGCAATGCTTCCTCCGCCCGCGCCAATGGTTTTTATATCCATCATGGGCAGGGCAAGGGCCATACGGTCTACTTTTCCATCCATGGTCACGATTGGTTTGGCATCCTTGATCAATGCCGCATCAAAGCTTGTTCCCCCCATATCCACCGTAATAAAACTTTTTTGACCATGCAGACCGGCATAGGCCATGCCGGCCATAGGAGCGGCAGCAGGCCCTGAAAGAAGCGTGCTGGCAGCAAGTTCGGTAACGATATCAGGTGTTGTGACGCCGCCGTTGGATTGCATGATCAAAAAAATCCCGGAAAACCCGTTTTCAGAAAGCCGGGTGGTGAGTTTTGACAGATATCCCTTTAAAATAGGTCCCACGGCTGCGTTAAGAACAGTCGTACTGACTCTGTCATAAAACCTGATCTGTGGAAGGACGGATGAAGAAACCGACAAGTATGCGTCAGGCATATATTTACGGATAATTTCCTGGGCGTTGCGTTCATTTGAGTTATTGGCATAGGAATGCATAAAGCAGACGGCAACGGCGGCTACATCCTGGTCCTTGAAAAGCGCTATTCCGTTTATGATATCATTTTCATTTATTTGTGTAACAAGGTTGCCTGCATAATCCACCCGCTCAGTCACGGGTAATCTCAAATGTCTTGGAACAATGGGGTCTGGCGGAAGATATTTATTATTATAAAGCTCTTCTCTGATCCCCCTTCTCATCTGGAGCACATCCCTGAATCCTTTTGTTGTGAAAAGTCCTGTTTTAGCTACATTTCCCGTCAGCACGGCATTCGTTGTAACGGTTGTCCCGTGGACGATAATTTCGATTTTGTCAAAAAATAAAGCAAGGCTGATGCCCATTTTTTCCGCCATTTGACTGAGGCCGGTCATGACCGCAATGGATGGATCTTCAGGAGACGACAATACTTTGAAAATATTAGAATTGCCTTCATTGTCCATAAGAAGAAAATCTGTAAACGTTCCGCCGACATCAATACCGATCTTAAATATCATAACCCCTCCAGTACCCTATTCATTCTATGACCTCTTGTTTTCATCTTTCTTCATTCAACTTTCGGACTTAAGTTTTTTTAGCCGGGTTCAACTCCGAAAGTTGAATGAATTAACGTAATCATCTGCTGCTTATCCTTTCATCAAAGCCGGCAGATAAAGTGCAATCTGTGGAAAAATCATGACCAGGGCCATGACAGTGGCATCACACATCAAAAATGGGATGCCGGCCTTATACACATCGATCATGGTGGTGTTTTTCGGGGCGACCCCTTTCATTACAAACAGAAGCAGCCCAAAGGGTGGGGTGGTATTTGCCATTTCCATATTAATCAACATAATCAAAGCAAACCAGAGCACATTAAAATGCAACACCTCTACAACGGGCAAAAAAATGGGGGATGCGATCATCACCATGGACAGGTTATCCATAAAACAGCCTAAAAACAGCAACACGCATTGCATGGAAATAAGAATCATGAAAGGGGGAAGATCAAATCCCGTGACCATTTCTATAATCCCGGCACTGGCTCCGGAAAACGCCAGGATCTGGCTGAAAATCATAGAGCCGGTAATAATCATGAACATCATTGATGTTATCTTAAGTGTTCCCAGGATACAGGCTTTCATGATACCAAAATTCATCTGGCCATACGCTATTGCAATCAAAATGGTCCCAAGTGACCCTAATGCCGCGGCTTCCGATGGTGTTGCAATGCCCAGAAAAATCAGGCCTATTACCAAAAAGATAATAAGACCTATTGGAAATATGTGAATTAAGGTTCTCTTGACCCGTCTTAATATGGGGACAGGGTCTTGATCGTATGGAGGCGCGAGGTGGGGCTGAAGATGGCAG
>Ga0180007_10001182_pt1 | contig 37275 bp, 19 predicted proteins | sample MM_PC_MetaG_FD_121122 | JGI IMG/M metagenome (GOLD analysis project Ga0180007, IMG submission 121122) | Groundwater microbial communities from the Aspo Hard Rock Laboratory (HRL) deep subsurface site, Sweden - MM_PC_MetaG | ecosystem: Environmental > Aquatic > Deep subsurface > Groundwater... | reverse complement strand
TCGGGAAATAGTGGCGCCGTCGACTAATAATGCTAATGTAGCTAATGTAAATGTAGAGATACCGACTAATTTGGTGGGCAATGCTAATCGTGTTGTCACTAATGTCAATGCCGCGGAAAATGCCAATGCGGCTGTGATCAATGCGAATGTGCCTGTTGTTAATGTCGTGCCAGAGCCGGAGCCGATTGCCCGGGGAGGCAGGACCTTGGCTAAAACAATGGTCAGCGATTATGCTTTGACGCCGACTGTTGGCAGTGACGGCAAAAGTCTGATTTATTATGAGCCGACCAAAGACAAGTTTTATAAAATCTCGCCTGACGGCAAAACAAAGACAGAACTGACTGACAAGAAATTCCCCAGCGTGGATAAAATTACCTGGGCGCCGACAAAGGACAAGGCTATCATTGAATTTCCCGATAATTCTAAAATACTTTATGATTTTAACGATAACAAGCAAACAACTTTACCTGATGAATGGGAGGATGTTACGTTTTCACCAAAGGGTGATCAAGTGGCTTATGAATATATAACTGATAACCCCGATGATAATTGGCTTGCCATCGCTAACCCAGACGGTACTCAAGTGCAGGCGATTGAACCATTAGGCGACAAACAGGATGATGTCCAGGTCGCTTGGTCGCCTTCAAATCAGGTGGTGGCTTTGTACCGTGAAAGCATTGATGCGGAAAGGCAGGAAGTTTATTTTATCGGCTTGTATGGTGAAAACTTTAAATCATTGGTAACGGACGGCCGCGGTTTTGAAGGCATCTGGTCCCTAGACGGCAATAAAATTTTGTACAGCGTTTATAACGCTGGATCAAATTTCAACCCGACGCTCTACATTGTTGATGCATTAGGCGATAATATCGGCTTGAATAAAAAGAGCCTCAATGTCCAGACCTGGAGCTCAAAATGCACATTTTCTTCAGGCGGCACTGATGTTTATTGCGCTGTACCCAATAATTTGGACACTGGCAGTGGTTTTATGCCCAGTTCGGCTGACAATAAAGCTGATTCATTTTATAAGATTAATTTGCAGACAGGTCTCAAGTCAATTTTGGCTTTGCCTGAATCTGACAGCGGCGAGACACTTTTTAACGCCAATTATCTCTTTCTTTCAGCTGACGAGGATTACCTGTACTTTACTGACAGAAACACAGGCAAGGTTTATCAGATCCAGCTGAAATGATAAAGAGAGTGTTTCTACCGAGCTTTAGCTCAGGGTGCCAGATAATATGGTTTTAACCATTACCATGCATGCCAAATAGAGAAAACCCATATTGGCCAAATAATACCACCTATTTCTTAACCGGATCTACATTCCTTCATTATCCCTATTTTAGAGAAGATGAGCAAAAGCAGATTTTGTTAGATCAGATAAAAAAAGTTGAGGAGAAATTAGGAATATCTACTCCTATTTACAGTATTGCTATTAATCACTATCATCTTAAGTTTTACTTGAAGAATGGTTTAGATTTATCAAAGATTAAGCAATTAATACACGGCGGAACTAGCTATGAGTATAAGAAAAGGTATAAAATGAAACATAGAGAAATGTGGCAGTCCTCTAATGTTTTACAAATTACTTCAGAAGAAATGGACTGGAAAATAACTGGTTATATTGCTGGCAATTTATTAAAACATAAAGAAGTCAGCACATTTGAAGAATTAAAAAATAACCCATTTTCTTGCTATCAAAAATTGGCAAATCAATACGGTGAAAAGGTAATCAATGATTTAATTTATTGTGTCATAAACGTTGAAGAGAATGCGGATGCCGAGGTAGATATTGACGCGATCAAAGAGGCTAAAGCCTCAATTCCAGCACCCTCAGCTAAAGCTGGGTAGAATAGGTACTAATCTAAAATATGAAAAATAAAAAAAATATTGAAATAAATTATTTTATTCCACTAATTTTCATAGCTGTTTTTTTGTTGAGTTTTTTTGTTTTTTTTGAGAAAACAAAGGCACAGACTTCTTTTCCACCACAATATACTTATAATGAATGTATTGATCTTGGTCTTAAGCCTGTAGCGATGAATGAATATGTAGGAGGATATAATTGTGCAGATTTACGGTGTGCGCAACCTTTTTCCAAATATCTTTGCTGTATACAAATATGGGAAGGATCCGAAAGACTTGTTTGTATTGATAGAGAATTGGGGACAGAAACTTTACCTCCGTTAGCAGGAGAAGAATCTATCTCTAAAAAAACACAGGAAAAGAGAGTTATAAAATTTATACCCAATATTACCATCCCCGGTTCCATAACAATCGGCGGCAAGGAAATAAAATTTGTGGCTGGCGAGCCGACAGAAGTGACAGGGTTTACCTTGGGTGCCTGGATTTCTCTTTTTTACATATTTTTCTGCGGCGTAGTCGGTATTTTTGCCGTGGCTAATATTATATTCGGCGGATTTAAATGGCTGACATCATTCGGCAATGCCAGCCGTATTTCAGCAGCCAAAGAGCGCATTACCTCGGCTGTGATTGGCCTGTTTTTGACATTGGGAGCATTTATTATTTTGCAAACAATCAACCCCAGACTTGTAGAATTTAGGAATTTATCAATCAATCAAATTAGAACTATTTTGCAAATTGAATCTGAAGTGAGTAGTGTAAAAGGCGCACCGCCAGTGTCATGGGATGGAGGCAATGTAGATACATACGATACCCAGTTGCTTAAAGCCGCTACACTCTATGGAATTGATAGAGATTGGCTGAAGGCCTTAATGCTTATAGAATCTGGCGGTGATCCAAATGCTGTATCAAAAGATGCTAACGGTGATCCACTGGCCTGTGGTTTGGTACAACTTTTGCCGTCAACTGCCGGCATGACTTGCGAAGAGTTAAAAAATCCTGATGTTAATACTATGGCAGCGGCAAAATATTATGCATCCCTGATGAAAGACACCTGCCCGCCACGGGCAACTACGATACAAGGCGAAACAGTGGTTTGCGATCTGCCGACTAATTGTGAAGATGGCGCGTCAACATATGCTAATGCGGCTTATAACGGCGGTCCGGGTGCAAATTGTTCCAGCCACGATAAGAACTGCAAAAATATGACTTGGTGGGAATGCGAAAATAATAAAGGATTTGCCCAAACACGGGCTTATGTGCAAAAGGTACAGCAGGCGTATGACAAGATTGTAAAAAATGGATGGTAGGGACGACCTCGTTATAAAAAAGTAATTTCTACCGACTTTTAAGTCGGGTGTAGGAATTATGGTTTTAACCATCGTCTCGCTTGCTAAATAGAAAAAATATTTAATATTTTTTGGAGATAATAAAAGATGGGTTGGAAATAAAGACAAGCAAGAGGAAACTAAAGTTTCATTTCATACACCCCAGCTAAAGCTGGGTAGAAATCGTAAAGCGAAGCTGTTAGACGATCTGGGCTGCGCGACAGCCAACGCCACCACTAAAAACAATCCTGATTAGACTAAGGGATTGTTTTTTTATACCGCACCTTGTGGCAAGTTGCGGGATTTATTATAATAAGGCTATGATTGGTAAAAAAATTCACACAATTTATGTTTGCTCAAACTGCGACAGCCAGTTTCCCAAATGGCTGGGCCGGTGTCCAGAGTGCGGCAGTTGGGGGACGCTTGCCAAACAAACCTTAAGGAAGAGAGAAAAACAGCGCTTAGACAGACAAGGACTGGCTGCCAAAGTGCAGAATTTTTCCAGCATCAAAGCTGGCGAGACAAAGCGTTTAGTAACAGGCATTAATGAGCTTGACCGTGTTATAGGCGGCGGAGTAGTACCCGGCTCTTTAACTTTAATAGTGGGAGATCCTGGTATTGGCAAATCAACAATAGTATTGCAGATGGCCGCTCGTTTGGCTGTGCCAGTGCTTTATGTTTCCGGTGAGGAATCAGGCAGCCAGATTAAAATGAGATTGGAGCGGCTAAAGCTTGATGCCAGCCGCTTAAGTTTCCTCGGTGAAACAGAAGTAGAAACAATTATGGCCACCATTGAAGAAAATAAACCTGGTTTTGTCGTGATTGATTCCATCCAGACCATGCTTGTAGCTGATGTCAAAGGCGAAGCTGGTAATGTGACTCAAATCAAAGCCGCCACCGCCAAATTTGCCGAAATCGCCAAACAAAATGATATTCCGATTTTAATTATTGGCCATGTTACTAAAGGCGGGCTGGCGGCTGGCCCGAAAACCTTGGAGCATCTGGTGGACGCTGTTTTGTCTTTTGAAGGCGATAAATATCACGCTTACCGTATGCTTAGGGCTTTGAAAAACCGCTTTGGCGCGACATCTGAAGTCGGTATTTTTGACATGAAGGAAAATGGCTTGCAGGAAGTGAAAAACCCCTCGGCTGTTTTTCTGATGGGCCGCGACCCGAAAAACGCCGGTTCAGCGGTGACAGCTGTGATTGAAGGTTCGCGTGCCTTTTTAATGGAAATCCAAGCGCTTTTGTCCAAATCAGGCTATGGTTACGCCCAACGCCGGTCAGCTGGCTTAAGCTTTACCCGCCTGCAGCTTCTACTAGCTGTTTTATCCAAACGTTTGAGATTGTCATTGGTCAGTCAGGATGTTCATGTGAATGTGGTGGGCGGTTTCCGCGTCTATGAGCCAGCCGCTGACTTAGCCATTTGTTTAGCCATTATTTCCGCTTATTATAATAAACCTTTGGACGCGTCGCTGGTGGTTATCGGCGAGGTTGGTTTAGCCGGCGAGGTGCGCAGCGTCAGCCAGCTGGAGAAACGTGTTTCTGAAGCGGAAAAGCTGGGGTTTCAGAAAATTCTACTGCCCTATGCTGGCAGCGTTTCGCTTAAAACGAAGTGTGAATTGATTAAAGTAAGAAGCGTGGCTGAGGCGGTGAGGGTGGTTGGATAATTTCGACCAAGTGCAGGCCGCTGAGCCTGCGATTGGGAAAAATATTGGATGCACCCACCGCACCCACAGAGGGGTGCGCTGGGCATGGTGAGATTCTATGCTTTACAAAAAACTTTCACGCCAATTCTATAACCAAAAAACCCTGAAAGTAGCCAAAGAACTTTTAGGGAAGTTTTTAATACACAAAATTGGCCGCCAAAAATTGGTTGGTATGATTTGCGAAACTGAAGCATATTGTGGCTTAAATGATTTAGCCTCGCACGCGTCAAGGGGTAGAACGCCGCGCACGGAAATTATGTTTGACGAACCGGGACACGCCTATGTGTATTTGATTTATGGGATGTATTATTGCTTTAATATTGTGACTGAACGTAAAGATTATCCGGCGGCAGTACTCATCAGAGCTATGAAACCTCTAGTTAACAGCCGAGGTATACCCTTCGGCTCGGTTCAGGGTTTACAAAAAGCTTCGGCTACCCCCTTGGATGGACCAGGGAAGGTTTGCCAATATATGCGGATTGATAAAAAATTGAATGGTATAGATTTGACTGGCAGCAAACTATGGGTAGAAGATAGAGCTGTCAAAATAAAAAAATTCGCCGTTCATTGTAGTAAGCGGATTGGCGTGGATTACGCCGGGAAATATAAAAATAAACCTTGGCGGTTTTATATTTAATTTTAGTTTATAAAAAATAATAGGCGAGGAAATTTGATTTCCCCGCCTTTTTTGGTGTTCAATATAGTTCCCATGGTGTCAGAAATATTTTTCTAAGCATTTTTCCAAACCCAGTGCTAAAGCTGAACATGAAACAGCAGATGAACATTTCGGACATTGATTCTTCCTTCCGACCTGATTGGCTAGAGTTTCCATTGCCTCTTGAAGGTGTGTTAGAACTTTTTTGACCTTAGTCTGATCAGGGTCATTAGGTTTCGAGGCGTCCATTGCCTTGACGATAGGGTAACATCTCCAAATAACGGATTTTAGATTATCTTTCCCGCATTGGTGCTGCACGAAATCCATCATTGAAGCTGTTGTTACTTTTTCAACCTCTCGAATGTCGAGAAAACCAAACAATTGGTTGGCTAGTGCATGATTGCTTTGAGCACTCTTTCTATTCGCTTGAATTTCCATTATTTCCCCCAATGAGTTGAATTGTCCATGGATTTTGTTAACTAATTGTTACTACTATTTTTTTCATATCATGTTTCCTCCTCCTTGTTTTGTGATTTAAAAGCCTCAATAACCGATAAAACATCACCTCCTCTTTAGGGTTGTAAACGTTAAGGTGAATATATATTTATAAAGAACAAATATTTCTTTTAGAAGGAGTTACTACTTGGGGGACGAGCGACGTTCGGCTCGACCATGGACTAAGCTAGCAACTCCTTTTATTTATTAAGTTTTCAATACTTCATTATAGTCATATTGCGATGTAATTGTCAATATATACTTATTATTCAAGATGTATACTTTGGCTAAATAAAGCCAATTTTTGCTTTAATAATGGATATTTATTTAGTTGTGGATAAAGTTTTTGCGCTGCCTCCCTGGTATTTTTAATTATGGCGTAATCAGTTAGTTTGGCGATTTTTAATTCGGGAAAGCCGGACTGTTTGAAACCGTAGATTTCACCCGGGCCGCGGAATTCCAAATCTTTTTCCGCCAAAGCAAATCCGTCTTTGGCGGTAATTAAAGCATTGAGTCTTTCAATTGTTTTTTCGCTGTCCGATTCAGTAAAAACAAAACAATAGGATTGATGTTCAGCCCGGCCGACGCGGCCTCTGAATTGATGGAGCTGGGCTAAGCCAAATCTTTCCGCCGCTTCAATCATCATTACTGAAGCATTGGGTATATCAATGCCGACTTCAACGACAGGCGTGGCGACTAAAATATCCAATTTCTTTTGCTGAAAATTTTTCATGGCTTGTTCTTTTTCTATGGCTTTGAGTTTGCCATGCAGTAAGCCAATTTTTAAATTTGGAAAAACCTCTTTTTTCAGTTTTTCATATTCAGCTGTCGCCGCTTTGACGCCAAGTTTGTCTGATGGGTCAATGAGCGGGCAAATGACAAAAACTTGGCGGCCTGACTTTATTTCATCCCGGATAAACTGGTAAGCCAATTGTCTTTTTTCCGGTGGCACGATTTTGGTTAAGACTTTTTTCCGGCCGACAGGCATCTCATTAATGATGGATAAATCCAAATCGCCATACAATGTTAAAGCCAGCGAACGCGGAATGGGCGTCGCGGTCATTGATAGGAAATGAGGTATCTGGCCTTGAACTTTGAACTTAGAATTTTGAACTTTTTGTTTTAATTTTTTTCTTTGTTCCACGCCAAAGCGGTGCTGTTCGTCAACTATAACTAGAGCTAAATTTTTAAACCCAACCTTTTCTTGTATAAGAGCGTGCGTGCCAATGATAATATTTACTTTGCCGCTGGCGATTTTGTTGAGTATAGTTTTTTCAGTAGTTTTACGATTATTGATTAGTTTAGTGGAGCGGGTAATGTTTGCGGTAACCGCGGAGCGCACAGAAGACGCAGAAGACACAGGGGACGCTGAGAATTTTTTAAATAGAGACGTAAGAGTTTTGTAATGCTGTTGCGCCAGGATTTCTGTGGGCGCCATCAAGGCAGCTTGATAGCCACTTTCTACTGTGTTAAGGATAGCGATGGCTGCTACAACTGTTTTTCCTGAACCGACGTCGCCTTCCAAAAGTCTATTCATTGGTTTTTTTTCCTGAATATCCCTGAGAATTTCCCAGGCTGATTTTTTTTGCGAATTAGTCAGTTTGAACGGCAATGATTGGACAAATTTTTGCGTTAGCTCTTGATTAAATTTCATCGCTGGCGATTTTTCTTGAGCCAGCTCTTTTCTTAAAAATTGCGTTTTGAGTTGGATCAAAAATAGCTCATCGAATTTCAGGCGATCTTGCGCTTTTAATAAAGTTTGGTAATTAACGGGGAAATGAATTTGGTAAAGAGCTTGTGATAAATTCAATAGATGATACTCTTTTTTAATGTTTTCTGGCAGCCAATCAGGTATATTTTTAGCTAACGGTAGCACTAGTTTTACCAGATAGCGAATTTGCTTTTCGGTAAGGTTTTCAGTGAGCGAATAAACAGGCACAATTCTGGCTGTGTGCGTCTGGTCAGCCTTAACTTTTTCATAGGTTGGATTATTTAAATAGATGCCATATTGGTCATGTTCCACTTTGCCGGAAAAATAAACAAAATCGCCAGGTTGAATTAATCTTGGAATAAAAGGCTGATTGAACCAGATTACTTTCAGAGAGCCGGTTTGGTCGGAAACCAAGGCTTCAGTAATATAAATTCGCTTGCGCGGACTTCTTTTGGTGGCAATGAGGTTAATTCTTGCTTTAATCGTCGCGGTTGTGTTTAGCTGGACTTTCGCAATCAGTGTAATCTGGCTAAAATCATCATAGCGAAAAGGATAATAAAAAAACAAATCAGAGACTTTCTTGAGCCCTAATTTATGTAGTCGCTTCGTTAGTATGTTTCCCACTCGGGGGAGTTCGGAAATGGGAGTACCAAGAGTGATTTTCATAGCTTTATTTTAGCAAAATCTCCGTTGGTGCCCTCGAGAGGAATCGAACCTCTATTTCAAGATCCGCAATCTTGCGTCCTATCCGTTGAACGACAAGGGCAAAGGCAATGGCGGGCAGGCCTTGCCCGCCTTGACTGCCGTCAGGGCAGTCGGGCGGGTCTATCCGGGCTGAGTCCCGACGTTCCGACTTAACGTCGGAAGTCGGGATCCCGACCGAAGCGTCGGGACTATGGGCGCCTGCATTTCATTTTTTTAATCTATAATTTCAGCATTCTCATCATGCCATCAGTAAATGATTCATTTTCCTTTGTTAAGTCTTCTTCGAGATAATCAAGCAGTATTTTTCTAACTTTGAGAGGATTTTGGTTTTCCAAAAAAATCGATAAGCGGGGCCTAATGCCAGTTTTAAAATCAAAATAGAGCATTTTTACATCCGGCGGCTCATAGATGATCCAGAAGTTTTTGATGTCTTTGTACTGATAAAAATTCTCACCTACCTCTAAGCCGTCTTCAGTGATATTGAGCTTAATCATCGCTGGTTCTTTTTTCCCGCGTAAATAATAGATGCCGACCACGAGAACGATGAAGATCAGAAATAAATAACTTTTTGACATAATAGCGAAGACGGCGATGGCGATAATAACAATGGAAATACCGATATACCAGCCAGTTGTTCTTTCGTACTTAATAAATTCAGGAAAATTCCAGGAAGCTAGAATTTTTCCGTGGTCTTCTTTTTTTATTTCATCTGGCATATGTTTTTAATTAATAATTAATAATGTATGATTTATAATTTCTGATGATTGGCTGGTCACTTGAGTTAAGTACCCCAGTTTTTTTAACAAAAATTCGTTCAGATTATTTGCATGTGCAGATCTTATAGGGGCCGCCCGCTGTTATGTTGTCCATCTGCGCAAAATCAGTGTCGCTCGGGCAGTTGCATGAGGCGGGTACAATCACTGCTGATACCCCAACGCCGTTTTGCACCGAACGACAAGGCGGGTTTGACGTAGTCGGACAGGTGCTGCTCTTCTTGACGGCAGGATTCACGGTTAAAGAGTACGTTCTACATGTAGATCTTCCGCCAACATCCTTTACGCAAACTTGAAACTTGCTGGTGCCTTTCGCCGTCGGCGTGCCCTTCAATACACCATCAATGCCAAGAATAAGTCCCATCGGAGGAAATCCAACTCCTGAACCAAGATAGTATGTATAAATAGCGGGGCTTGCGCTGCCCTCTGGTCCCAAAGAAGAAATCAATTCAGAAAATTCATAGCTACAAGGAACGCCGATAGTTGCATCTGGCTTAATTTTATAAACATCAGATTGTCCGAAAGGGAGATTTATGTGGGGTAATGTGATATATCCCGTTTGAGATAACACACCAACAGCCAGGATGCCTATAATGATAAAAAAGGGAAGCAATCTCAATATTGGCTTTTGTTTTGGTGGTGGCATTTCTGCCCGTATTCCTTTTCCTGTTTTTTCTGTTTCTTTTGGCTGAATATTGTCCGGCATATGTTTTTAATTAATAATGAATAATTTGTTATTTTGAAAATTGGCGGTGGCTAGTAATGGCTATCAGAACTGTAATTATTTAATCTGGTGCTCCACTTTTTGCCAATCTATAACGGTACAATACTTACAAAGGTCGATAGTTTCTTGGAAAATATCTCATAGCAGGTCTAAGTCTTGGCACGATGAAGTTTAGCAGCCGCAATGTGCCTTGAATTTTTTCTCGGTTTGACCCCTGAATTATAGTTTTGACACTTCGATCGAAGTGCGCTGGTTTTCTCTTGATCATTGGCAATAACTTGATCATCTCACTTGCTGGAGGAATTAGAACATCATTAGCTGCAAAAAATCCGGCTAAGATCGGTTCAAGACCTACAATAGCAAAAAACAAAGTTCGAACATTATCACCAACCTTTTTGGCAGAAATAATTTTTCGTTGAATATGGTCGAGAATGATATACAAATCACCCTTTATTTTCGGTTCAACATGAAACTTCTTTCGCCAAGTACGCAATAATTTGTTGATTATTAGGTGTAGATGCTCCGGATCATAGAGCGGGTGTAATTCCCATAAAGAAAATGATGTCATGGGTTGCTGGCGGAGGTGTTTTGTTATTTCTTCGAATGTCAAAGAAAGTACCTCGATGTGTGTCTGCCCAGAAAAATAACGAACATAAGGTCGCGGTCGACGAACTATATGGACCAGATCGATATCAGATAATTTAGTAGCTGCGCCTCGTGCAACGCTACCTGTGATAAATACCGCACGTATATTCCTATCGCGACTATATTTTTGTTCGACACTGTGAAGTGTTTTATTCAGAGGTCCATTTGTAATCTTTTCGGTATATCGCATAGCATTAATTAAATTATGGTTTTTTTATCGACGCTACCTACCTTCTAGGGAATCAATAAACATTGGTAAATTTATATGGCGGAGAGGGCGACCCCGCACTATTGCTCATTTCATTCGCAAAAATGCGGGGCAAGGATTATCACCGAAATTATTTTGGCGGTGGGAGCAGTCCCGCTATCGCTTCGCTCAGCGGGATCTCCGCTTCCCCGGCTGTTCGCGAACAGCCGGGTTCGCTTCGAGATTCTCACAAGAAGTATTTTAAGTTAAAGGTTTGGTAAACTCGGCCAAAACGGAGGGGGCGAGATTTCCCGCAAAATTCCTCACTGACGTTCGGAATTCGCGGGACAGGCGAACTCGCTTAATTTTAATGGCGGTGGGAGCAGGATTCGAACCTGCGGTCGCCTTGCAGCGACTCTGGTTTTCAGGACCAGCTCGTTAAACCACTCCGACATCCCACCTTAGTAATATTAGGTACATCATCTTTGGGTTTTTCCGCCTTCGTTCCACTGTCGCGGAACTTCGGCGGACAAGCAAGACCGTCCCTTTCAACCTTTACCCCGTAATCCGCCAAAGGCGGATTGTACGGGGACTCAGGCACCTCTCTATTTTAGCAGACCGGAGAGGGCGAGATTCGAACTCGCGATACGAGTTTAACCCCGTATAACAGGTTAGCAACCTGCCGCCTTCAGCCACTCGGCCACCTCTCCAGAAATTATAAAATTGAATTGTTAATTCTCTCCTTTAACCTCTCCTTATTTTATTTTTCCTACAGTTTAGTCTCCCTGCGGGAGATCTACCGTAGGCAGACAACCTGCCGCCTTCAGCCACTTCGGCCCAAGGCCGACCAGCCTTGGGCTGGCGGTCACCTCTCCATGAATCTTTGGAAACCCTCCGCCTGAGGCGGATGGTTTCCAACAACCTTCCGTAAAGCTTTTGTATCGCTTCGCATTGGGCACCCACAAGACCCAAAGCTCGCGATGGATTACTTTTAATCAGAAAAACCTTTTAGGAAAAGCTTTTTCCGATACCTTTTGTAAAAGAGTAAGTTCTACCCGCCATGTGCCACGACCAAGCCCCAAACTTTATTGGCGCCGGCTCGTTTCAAAACCTTGGCGCATTCTTCTAAAGTAGCCAAGGTCGTGGCCACATCGTCTAAAATTATAACATTTTTACCGGGAAAATTCCAATTTTTAACAATAAAAACACCTTTAATATTTTCTTTTCTATCCCTGCCTTTTAGTTGTACCTGCGGCATTGTCCATTTAGCACGCACCAATATCTTTGTCTGAAGATTAAAATGAAAATTTTTATTGAATTCGTTAGCGATTAGTTCAGCTTGATTAAACCCGCGTTCCAAAAAGCGTTTTTTATGTAAAGGAACAGGAATCAATATGGTATTTTTTGGACTTTCCAGTATAGCTAAGTGTTCTTTTTTGTCAAGCTTAAGAAGGTAGCCAGTTAATAATTCGCCAAGAGAGTGGGCTAATGTTTCAATGTATTTGTATTTTAAAGTATGAATAGCTTCTTGGATAATATCATTTTCGTAGTGTGTCGCATAAAATAAACCGTCTAGTGACGATGAATGGTTAAGTTTTTCATCGGTTGTTTTTAATAGAATTTTTTTCAGGCAGTCATCGCATAACCAAACGCCTTCCCTTTGGCAGCCGAGGCAGGCAATGGGGAAGATGATATCCAAGATAAATTGTTTGAGGATTTTAAGTACATTCATATTTTTTCATTGACCCGCACCCCAGAGAGGATGCTCTATGGATGGAATAAATTTTACGCTTCTCATTTTTTCCAGCGCACTTTCTCGAAGGTGCGCTGGATATCTCTGCATATCAAAAACACCTTCAACCATGGGGAAGGCGTTTTTTGTGTTTTTAAGGTTAGCGGCGCACCTTCTTGGGTGCGTGATTAATTATTTCATTAATTCTATTTTTTGTCCATGCACTTTGGTTTTGACAGTGTCGCCAGACTTAAACTTATTTTCCAAAATACCCTGCGCCAGTGGATTTTCAATCAATTCCTGTACTGTTCTTCGCACAGCACGGGCGCCTTGGTCTGGTTTGTAACTTACTTTGGCTATATGTTTAATCGTCTTTCTGTCAACAACTAGCTTAATATTCTGAACTGATAATTTACTAGTTAGTTCCTTGATTTCCAATTCCACAATTTTTTCTATACTTGTTATGTCCAGAGGCTTGAAAACAATAATTTTATCAACACGGTTTAAAAATTCCGGCCTGAATTTCTTTTCCAAGTCTTTTAAAACCTGTTCCTTGATCTCATTGTATTTTCTTTCCGCTTCTTGTTTATCTTCAGGGGTTTTAGCATCAAAACCGATAGTCGCACCTTTATTAAGGTTTTCCAATCCTACGTTGGAAGTCATAATCACTATAGTATTTTTAAAATTAACTTTTTTGCCAATCGCGTCTGTTAAATGGCCATCTTCTAATACCTGCAGGAGCAGATTAAATACTTCGGGATGGGCTTTTTCAATTTCGTCAAATAAAACCACAGAGTAAGGCTTGCGTCTCACCGGCTCTGTCAGTTTGCTGCCTTCTTTATAACCGACATAGCCAGCCGGCGCACCAATTAGTTTAGAAATGTTAAAACTCTCGGCAAATTCAGACATATCAATACGGATTAAAGCGTGTTCGTCTTCGTAAACAGTTTTAGCCAGCACTTTAGCTGTTTCAGTTTTACCGACGCCGGAAGGGCCAAGGAAAATAAATGAACCAATCGGCCTATTTGGATTAGCCAGGCCGACACGCGATCTTCTAACAAAGTCAGCAATAGCTTTCAAGGCTTCGTCTTGGCCGATAATTTTTTCCGCTAATAATTTTTCCAGATTGATTAAGCGCTCTTTTTCGCCGACTACCAAATCCTGCAAAGGGATGTTGGTGATTCTCGAAACAACCTCGGCAATTTCTTTTTTGGTAATTTTACCGACGAATTTTTTGGCTTGCTCGGCTTTTTTCCCCCTTAAAGCCGATAGTTTTTCGCGCAGAGTGTTTTCCTGTGTTTTTAAAGCCAGTGCTTCCTCAAATTTTTCTTCATTGACTGCCTTATTTTTTCGCTGCTGTAGTTCCTCAATATTCTGCTCCAGCTTTCTAATTTTCCGCGAAAGCCCGTCACTTTTTTGCCCGACTTTTATTTTTGAAGCGGCTTCATCAACCAAATCAATGGCTTTGTCAGGCAAAAATTTCTCTTGTAAATACCTGGTGCTCAGGGAAACAGCGGCTTCAATCGCTTCATCAGTGATGTGCACCAGATGATATTTTTCGTAATTTTCCTTGATACCTTTAAGAACGTCAACTGTTTCTTGGCCAGTCGCTTCTTCAATAATGATAGGCTGAAATCTTCTTTCCAGAGCCGCATCTGATTCAATATGTTTTCTGTATTCATCCATTGTCGTGGCGCCAATGGTACGTATGGTGCCTTTGGCTAGGGTTGGTTTTAAAATATTGGCGGCATCCATTGACCCAGCGGCTGAGCCTGTTCCAATAATAGTGTGCAGTTCGTCAATAAAAAGAATAATATTCGGATCCTGCTTGATTTCCTCCAAAATTTGTTTGAATCTACTTTCAAACTCACCGCGGTAAATCGTGCCGGCGACAACCAGGCTCAAATCTAGTTTGAGAATTTTTTTGTTAAGCAAGACATCGGGCACATCGCCTTCAACAAGCTTTTTCGCTAAGCCTTCCACAATCGCAGTTTTACCGACACCCGGGTCGCCGATCAACACAGGATTATTTTTGGTGCGGCGGGATAAAATATGGATTAGCCTTTCTATTTCCCGGCTGCGGCCAATGACCGGGTCAATACTCTTTTGCAGATTTTTGTCTGTCAAGTCTGTGGCAAAAAAATCGAGAGCCGGGGTTTTGGTGCGTTCCTTGACTTTCTGGCCTTTTCCCATTTCCTGGGCCTGATCAAAAACCTCTGTCAGGTCAGGGAAGCGAGAGGTGCTTTTCATGACAGTGGCGAGATGACTTTTTAATTTATCCAGATTGATTTTATTGTTTTCCCAGAGTTCAATCATTGTCGGCGTACTGACCCGCATCAGTCCAAAAAGCAGATGTTCAGTGCCAATATATTTATGTTTATATTGATGGGCAATGAGCGCGGCTTTTTCAATTGTTTTTTTGGCCTCTGTTGAGAGCTTAATTATTTTTATATCCTTTTTTACGCCTTCGATTGAGTGGCCGGCAAGAATAACTTTGTTTTTGTCAATAACCCCTGTTCTTATTTTTTCCGGCGTTAATCCTGAATTTGTCAAGATTTCCGCGGCAATACTGCCTTTTTGCAAAATTAAACCATAAAGCAAATGCTCTGGATTGACTTGTTGATGGCCAAGCGCGTCAGACAAACTCTTAGCTTCTTTGAGCGCATTTTTCAAATGAGTGGTAAATTTATCTAAAGTTTTGGGTGGCATATTTAAAATGTTAGTTTTTAAGTAAAATATAGTATAACACTAGTTATTTTTAAAGTCAAAAATGCCAGCCAAAACGCACGGGTAAATTTTACGTTTTGGGTTTTAGTATGCAACGCACAGGTAAACTGTGCGTTTGGGGGGGAGACTGGACGGGCCCAACTTAACCCAAGGCAGGGCTTGCCTCTGCGTTGGGGCTAGCCAAGTAGTGAATGAATCAACCTTTTATTTAAGTAGATACGGGGCTTTATTTGGTATTTTTTATTCAAACCTGCTTTGATAGGATTGTAAAGAATATAGTTTATTGTATTTCTTAGTTTTTCTTCGCTATCAACAATTCTGCTGTTAAATCTTTTTTGCCAGATTGGGTGATTGAAATTGTATTTTTCTCTTAAGTTTTTGGTAAAAATCGATTTTATTTGTTGTAAAATTTCAGAAATGGTTACTTTGACAGTTGAGTCAACCATCAAATGGAGATGGTCTGGCATAATGCCGAAAGCATAAACTGGACAATTTAGTTTTCTACAGACCTTCAAAATTGTATCATAAAGTTCCGTGGCAAAATATGTGTTCTCGAAAAAATTTTGTCATCTAATGGTATTTGTAGTAATAAAGTAAGGATATTCTTCTTGATAAATACGACGTTGAGTCATAAATAAAAACCTTCTCAGTTAAATGTTGGGGAGGTTTATATATCGCTGGCAACGCACAGGCAAGCTGTGCGTTAGGTTAAGGACGATTGGTTGTCATAAAAAACCCAATGCAGAGTGTTACCTCTGCGTTGGGTCATCCCATCTTCCTCAGCGCCGCGACGCGTTCCTCAATCGGTGGATGGGTGGAAAAAAGTCTGGCTAAGCCTTTGGTTGCCTTAGCGCCAAAAGGGCTGGCTGTGTAAAGATGAGCTGTCGCGTTGTTAGTTTTTAACATGGGTTGATTTTCCGTTGCAATTTTTTCCAGAGCCTTAGCTAAACCTTCTGGATAGCGAGTTAACAAAGCGCCGGAAGCATCAGCCAAAAATTCTCTTTTGCGCGAGACAGCGAATTTGACAAGTTGGGCAATGATCGGTGAAAAAATTAATAGAATTAACCCAGCCACCATGATAATTTGTTGTATAGGGTTGCTACCACGCGAACCGTGACCGCCACCAAAGAATCTAACGCGGAAAAACCAGTTAGAAAGTAAAGCGATAATGCCAACACAGATAATCACCAGTGTCATCAGTCTGATGTCATAATTTTTTATATGCGACAGTTCGTGAGCAATGACGCCTTCCAGTTCTTCATTTTCCAGTTTTTGGATAGCGCCGGCGGTTATGGCGATTGAAGCGTGCTTCGGGTCGCGACCCGTGGCAAAAGCATTAATCGCCGGGTCATTGATAATATAGATTTTAGGTAATAGCAAGCCAGCCGTGATGCAAAGATTTTCGACTAGGCGATAAACGTAGGCGTTTTCTTCTTTTGTAATCGGTTGGGCGCCGGCTGTCCAGAGTGCTACCTTGTCACCGGAGTAGTAGCCAATAAGAGCCATAAAAACAGCAATAATAATAGCGATGACTAGTCCGCCATAGCCATAATCGCTTAATTCACCAATGACCCAGCCAATCAGACCGATTACGATGATAAAGATAGCGATTAATAAGTATGATTTGCGCTTGTTTTTTGCTATCTCGGTGTAGATTGTCATAATGTTGGCTTTGAGCTTTGAGCTTAGGGCTATGAACTTTGAGCTCAGAACTTTTTTGCCTCTCTATATTATTATTGTTCTTAGTTCTTAGCTCTAGGTTCTAAGCCTTTTACAGAAAGCAATTAATTGTTTGCCTAAATTTTCAGCTTTAGCTAGGTATTCTTTGTGTTTTTCAGTGGTAATATATTTTTCATCTAATGCAATATCTAAACAAGCCACCACTTCCTCTAAAGAAGTCAAAGAGTTATTCAAAAATCGACCAAAATCAAGGTCTGATAGTCGATTAGAACCTTCAGCTATATTGAGCATAATGGAGTTGGCAGCTCGTTTAATCTGCTGGGTTATATTAAATAGTTCTTTCTTGGGGAATTTTTCAGTTAATTCATATATCTCTTTTCTGAAAACCCTCGCATCTTTATAAACCTGAAAGTTCCTAAATCTAAATAGCATAAGATTGAGTTTGTATTTCTTTGTTCTTAGTTCAAAGCTCTTGGTTCAGAGCTAACTTAAAACTGGACCTTGACAGGTTCCTTGGCTGCTTCCTCGCCTTCGCCAAGCTCAAAGAATTCAAAAGCCTTGAAGCCCATCGGGCTGGCGACAACGTTGTTTGGGAAAACCTGAAGCTTGATGTTGAAGTCGCGGACATTGCCGTTGTAAAACCTTCTGGCTGCCTGTATTTTATTTTCAGTGTCAGAAAGTTCGTCCTGCAGTTTGGAAAAGTTTTCCGAAGCTCTTAGCTGCGGATAATTTTCCGCCACAGCAAAAAGGGTCTTCAAGGTGCCGGCTAAAGCATTTTCTGCTTTGGCTTTTTCAGCGACGCCTGTTGTTGACATGGCTTGCGACCTCGCTTGCGTCACTTTTTCAAAAAGTTCACGCTCATGTGTAGCATAACCCTTGACTGTTTCCACTAAATTGGGAATCAGGTCATACCTCCGCTTAAGCTGCACGTCAATGTCAGCCCAAGCCTCGTTTGTCTGGTTTTTGAGCTTGATCAAGCCGTTGTAGACACCGACCAGCCATACTCCCAGAATAATGATTAGTGCGATAATAACGTAGAGAACGATCATGTTATTTTTCCTTTCTTTAATTATTAATAATTATTTTAATTATTTATTTTTTTCTATGTTTCTATTAAATAAACAGCCGTCGCTTCCATTTCCAGATTTAAATTCAAATCTTTTTCTGATTGGGCAATGATTGTTTTACCGATTTTGATTTTTGATTTTTCTATTTGGCTCGCTCTGGAATAAATTATTTCGTTCCGGGTCAGTGGTTTGGTGAGATCTAGACGAAGGAATTCAGTTTCTGGTTTAAGATAAACAGTGATATCCATATAATCATCACCCTTGGTCAGCGAATTCTCGTAAGGCGAGCTAAAAATAATTTTATTGTCTTCTACTTTCGTGACCTCGCCCTGCCAGTTATAAACGTACTTTTCAACTGGTTGTTCTGGAGTCGGCGGGGAAGCACCCAGCTCTAAAAGTTGACTTTGGGCTTGAGCAATGCTGGTTTTTATTTCTTTTTGCCTGTTTTTTTGATGCTTATCCACAAAAATGACCAGGACAATAATGGCGATGATGACCAGAATATAAGCTACCTTAAACCAGGTTTTTTTATAGATAATTTGGTAGAAATTTTTTCTTGACATTTTCGGAAAAATTTGTTAAAATTAAAGCAAGGTATTTTAAGGTCTGAATTGATTATTAATGATTTTCATTGATTTGTCAAATGAGGAAAAATTTTTGTATTTAATAGCGTTTTTATACAATAAACTTAAATCATGTTCAGGAGGTTTTTAAAAAAACAAACAAAAAGTATTTCTAAATGGGCTTTTTTTAGCCTATTTTTTATTTGTTTTGTCTTAGGGATCAGTTTTGGTATTAACATAGTTAAAGCTATTTGGCATGAGCCAACCGCGGTGCCAGCGGGCGATAATATTTTCGGTTTTTTAAATATTAGTCCTGATAATCAGGCCAAGAAGGGTAAATTAAGGTTAGGTTCTTCCGACCTAACCAATTTTACCTATTCATTGGAAGTTAGAGGTGAGTCGGAAATAAGCCAGTTAAAAGTTGATACATCCGGAAGTTTTAGCAATACTCTTTATATAAATCAACAGGGAAACCATAATGTAGGCATTGGAAAAGATGATCCAACCACAAAATTAGAAGTTTCTGGCGGTGGAGTTACGGTAGGAGGTATCGACAACCCATTAACCTCGGGAGAGATAGCGCCAGTTGAAGGTTACAGCAGTGGTGATATAGCAATTTATGGCGAAGCTACAAATAGTTATTATGGTGTAAGAGGTATTAATAACTATAGTTACGGTGTCTGGGGCGTTAGTGATTTTGGTTATGGGGTTTATGGAAAAAGTAGAGATAAGAGCGGGGTGATGAGTGAAATATCTTCGGAAAAGTACGGGATTTATGGCTGCAGTGGTTGGGATGATGCGACTCAAGCCTGCTCACCTAGCCCTCTAGTTTGGGCGAGCTATTTTTCCGGCCGGGTGATCGCTGATAACAACGATGTCATCGGTACGCGTTTTTTGCCGGAGAAATTGCAGGCTTCATTGATTCCTTTTACGCAGGGGCAGACGATGAGCCTGAAGAGTGATCTTAAATTATACTATCCTGTTGATATAGCTTTTGATGGAGAATATTTATGGACTATCAAGGATGGATGGTATGGATATATTTCCAGAGTGAGGCCAGCTGACGGCATAAAGACTGATTATCAATTCTCGACAGGTATAGGCTGTAACGACCCCTCTAGAATTATTTATGCCGGTGGTTACCTCTGGGTAACTTGTAACGGAACTCATAGAATAGTCAAGATTGATCCGAATGACGGCACGCAACAGACTGCTTACGCAACCAAGCCAGGCAGTGTTAGTTGTGGTGCTACTGGCGAGGATCAAGAGACTTACTATCAAGGCTGTTCGCCTTATGCTTTAATATATGATGATAAAACAACACCGGGCGAACCTTATATTTGGACAACCAATTATCGTGATCCCGACGCTTATCCTGATCCTGACGAAAGATATTATGATGATATACCCGGCACCAGCAGTGTTTCCAGAATTAGAGTCTCTGATGGCAACCTAGATGTTTACTTATTACAAAATCAAGGCAATGTTCAGGATACCAAACCAACAGGTATTACCTTAGATGATAAAACTGCAGGCGGCCCATACGTCTGGACAGCTAATACTGGTTCTTATCCTTCAGGCTTCAGTTTGCCGGCTGACAGTATTAGTCAGGTGAAAACTGACGGCACATTTGTCGGCACCTATTCCATTGATGATGATCCTAACGACAGTATTCACCAGAAGCCAGTTGATATTATTTTTGACGGTACTAGTCTTTGGACAGCTAACAATGGATTTGCTGATGAAAGTTGCTGGGATTGGCGTAACGGTGGTTGCCCCAATGTAGCTAAAATTGATCCTACAAATCCTGCAAGTATTGATTATTATATGGCTTATGGTGTCCGCACACACAGACTTTTATTGGATGATATTACGACAGGCGGTCCTTATATCTGGACAGCTAATGAAACCTCGCTGACCAGGATGGATCTTGATGGTAATCTTTTACGGAATTCATGTGGTTCGCCGCCTTGTTCACCAAAATATTCTTCCATTGTAGACCCTGGCGGTTTGGTTACTACCCAACCAATTACTGAAGACGCTGATCAATATACAAATATTTGGGTGACAGACACTGGAAAATTCAGGTTAGCTAAAATAAAATCATCAGATAACACTATAGATAAAACTTTTCTTCTAGGAGGAACAAGTGTAGCAGATTCAACCTTTGACGGCTCTTATATTTGGACAGCTGATGTCAGCAATAATTCCATTTCTAAAATCAGGGCAGCCGATGGCCAAAAGATAGTGGAGTATACTACATTACTATCTGCGCCAAATTCAGATGGGTTTATTGGAGATCGTCCGTATCAGATTTTGTCTGATGGAGAGAATATTTGGGCGGTTCACCATAACTGGAGCGCTAGCACTATTAGTAAATTTAAGGCTTCTGATGGCACGCCGCTGGATCCCAAGGCGAAGGTTTTGGCATGGACAGGGAGTCCCAGCGGGCTTGTTTTAGATAATGTGACGGCCAATGAACCCTATTTGTGGATTTTATTAAGCGGGTATGGGACAGGTAGCTCGCAAGAAAGCAAACTTATTAAATATAATATTTCTGACAATGCGATAGAAAATACTTATTCCCTCGGTTTAAATCTTCCGAGTATTCAAGGCAATCCGCAAAAGCCGCGGGCTATGACCTTTGATGGCGAGTATCTTTGGCTGGCTAATTATTATGATGATAGTTGTAAGGATAATAAATGCGGTAATGGCGCGGCGTGTAATAACGATGCTGATTGTGATATTTACAATCTGTCGAGCATTATGAGAATCGATCCGGCTGATCCAGTTAATGGTAGAGAGCCTGAAGACTTACCCGCAGGTTATCAACCACAAGATATAATTTTTGACGGCAAATATCTTTGGACTGCTAATTACGGCAATGGTTCAGTGAGTAAATGGTTTATCACCAGTAATCCTGTTGATCCCCTGACTAAGATAGCGGATTATTTAATAGATGATGGGGCAAAACCTTCAAAATTAACTTTTGATGGCACATATATATGGGTAGCCGAGGAGGTTAGAAGTGATAATACGAATTATCTGACTGTATTAAGAGCTTCAGATGGCAGCATCTTTAAGAGCTTTGAGTATGATCAATACGCTGGTTTGAATGGCTTAATGTTTGATGGCGATGCCATTTGGTTAGCTGGTAACGGTTGTGGCAATACTGACAATACTTTATATAAATATTATTCCGGCTCCGGCTACGGTCAGCAAGCCATTGAACAAGTGGTGCGTTTGCAGAATATAGTGCCGGGCTACGTTGATGGTGAAGACAGTGATTTTGAACATTTTAATATTTCAGGCATCGGCACAGTTGGCGGAGATGTTTCACTGACCGGCGTTGCCAGTAATGTCAGTGTGGCTAATAATGTATGGGGAGCAGAGATAAGCGATGACATCATTGAAGGTGATCAGTGGGAGAAAACAGGAGATATTCCAGATGGACCAAAATCTCCTTATAATACTTTATCATTATTGGAAGCGAGTGATGGTGCACTGTTCGCCGGAGTGTCTTATAATGGCCGGGTCTATAAATCAACTGATCGGGGAGATAATTGGACAGATTTAGGACAGTTACCGGTAGTAAATAGTGGTGATAATGTTTGGGTATGGGATTTATTGGAAGCAAATGATGGATATATTTATGCGGCTTATGGCGTAGAGGGAGATCCTTGTAATCACGGTGGACGGATTGCTAGATCTGATGATGGTGGAAATAGTTGGAATGTAGTATATAATCTTACCTGTGTTTCAGGCAGATTTCATATTTATACTTTATTGGAAGTTCAAGGTGGTCCAAATCAAGGTCTCTATGCCGGGTTGTATAATACTAATACAATTTTAAAGTCAACAGACGGATCCACTTGGGTTGAGACAGCAGCGTTACCAGCTGGTGCCGGAAATATTTACGTACTTTTAGAGGCAAACGATGGGTATCTCTACACTGGTTCAAGATCTAATAATCATATCAGTAAAACAAACGATGGCGGCAATAGCTGGGTTGCGGCTACTGATATTTCTGGTATCAGTGGTGTTTACACACTTTTGGAAGCCAGTGATGGTTATATCTATGCTGGGACTGGAGATACTAATGGGGATGTTTTTAAGTCTATTGATGGCGGAAACACCTGGACCAATACCGGAAATCTTTCTGGTGCCAATAGAGTTAAATCATTAATGGAAATGAATGGAGTTCTTTACGCCGGTGCTGATGATACTGATACGGATGATGGTATTGTTTTTCGTTCGGACAATGGCGGTGATAGTTGGACTGAAATGGGTGATCTGGCAGGAGCCCAGAGAGTAGATCCTTTATTAGAAGCTAGTGATGGCACAGTTTATGCGGGCGCGACTTTGAGTCCAACTTGGGCCGCTGTTTTTAGACTTAGCCCGCTTCCGGCTGGCACCTATCATTGTCCAGACGGGCATTTTGTCAAAGATATTAATTATAATTTTAATGATCAGGTAATGGGGTTTGAATGCCGGGCGCTTTAAGTTGGCAGCACGTATTCATGAGGATGCCCAAACTTGTTTGGGAACCTCAACAAGTTGAGGCGTCCAACCAATAATTTATGCATAAAATAAAAAAACAACTCAAGAAAATTTCCAAAACAGCTTTGTTAAGCTTAGTCTTTTCATTGACGGCGATAGTTTTTTCAATGGGTCTCAAAGTTGTTTTAGCGGCGTGGCAGCCGGCTGGTTCTAGTCCGCCCTTAGATAATGTTTATACGCCCTTGGACGTTAGTGTTGGTCATCAAGTGAAAAAGGGATATTTGCTGATTGACCCTGATTATAATCCTTATGGCGAGATACCCACCATTAATTATCCCTTGGAAGTAAAAGGAGCGGGCGCTGATATTACTAGCCATCTTGGCGTATTAAATGATTTAAGAGTGGATAACTATGCTGATGATAATTACACGTTTTATGTTGATAGTGAGAATAATCAGGTCGGTATTGGCACAATGGACCCAGCGACTAAATTAAATATTGAAGGCGGGACATTAAAGATTAATACTACTGGTGTTGGCAATACTAATGCACTGGAAGCATACAGCAGTGGATATTATGGCGTTTATGGTGTAACAACTGGTGGGGCAGGGAAAGCCGGGATTAAAGGTTCACTTACAGGTGGCACTGGTGCTGGAGTGCGTGGCGATGGCATTATTGGTGTCTACGGCTGGAGTAACACTGGTATTGGTGTTTATGGAGAATCAGACTCCTCGGGTTATGCGGCAGTTTATGCGCTAAACACCAATGCAAAAGGCTGGGCTGGTTATTTTGAGGGACGAGTTCGTGCTTCTTCAGAAGTGGTTGGTAATAAATTTTTGCCGACTCAACTACAGAACTCTTTAATGTCTTATGTGGCTGGTATGAAGATTGGTGATTATGACACCGACCCTGATGTCACTTCTGATCCAAAAGAATTAACTTTTGACGGCACCCACGTCTGGGCCGCTAATTCAGGAGCAACTACCGTCGGCAAAATCAGAGCTTCAGATGGATTCTTAATTTATAGTAAAAATATTTTAACACCAATCGATGTGACTTTTGATGGTAGTGATGTTTGGGCTTCAACTAATGACGCTGGCTGTCCTAATGGCGGTAAAATCTTTAAATTTAATCCGGCCAATCCTGATGATTGGGATAGTTATTGCATTTATGCAGAGGCGCAAAATATTATGGCCACTTATGACGGAATAAACAAACACATTTGGTATGCTTCTTCAACTAATAATAGAGTGGTGAAAATAGACACGGCTGGCGTGGAACAGTGCGCTTACTCTACTGGTTTAAGCAATCCCCAGGGCTTAGCTTTTGACGGTACTAATGTTTGGATAGCTAATTTTGGCGGCAATAATTTAGTGCGTATTGATTATAATTGTGGTAATGCCGCCACTTTTGCCGTGACCTCTCCTCACCGTCTCATCTTTGACGGCACATATATCTGGGTAACCAACAAAACCACGCCCGGCACAGTCACGAAAATTTACGCCGCTGACGGAACAGTCGTTAATACTTATGATACTAACATTGGTAATCCCTATGATTTAGCTTTTGATGGCACTTACATTTGGGTGACGTATGATGTTGATGGCGCGAGCGATAATCAAGTTGTTCTGATAAGAGCAGCTGATGGTCAGGTGGAAAAAAGTTTTGTGGCTGATTCAGCAAAAAAACCCAGAGGAATTATTTTTGATGGTAGCTATATCTGGATTGGTTTTGATTCTGGTAATACTATTTCTAAATATTACTCCGGCACTGGTTGGGGCTACCCTGATTTAAGCGCTTATTTAACTTTGCAAGGCTCCACGGTGGTTCAGCAAACCGGCAGCTTTAATATTTCCGGCACAAGTATTTTAGGTGGCAATATGTCTGTTGGCGGTGATATAGACGCTCTCAATAATGTCTGGGACGGCACTACAGACACAATTAGGTTTTTAGGCGAAGGCTGTCCAAATGGTCAGTTTGCCATGGGCGTGACTTATGATCCGATCACAAAATGGCGGACGCCGGAGAATGTCAGTCAGACAAAAAATGCTATAATTCCCGATTTGACAAAATACGGCTGGCCTGACAAGCATTACACCGTCATTAATGGTCCATCGATGGCTATTGATAGTAATGGTTATCCTCATGTTGCCTGGGTTAATTTAGTTGGCAGCACTTATGATATTTATTATTTGAAATTCAATGGCAGTGAGTGGGTTACAGCTTCTGGTATTTCTCGCGCTCAGGCTTTGCTAGACCCAGTTGGTTCTAAATTGAATGTGAGTGATACGCCAGCGACCAATGACCACGAGCCTTCTTTGGTTTTATACAATAACCAGGCCTACATTGCTTTTAGCAATGGCGATCAGAGTTTAGATAATAACAATATTAACTTTCTAAAATGGGATAATGGCTGGAAGACTATTACTGGTGACGGTAATAATTTAATAATTGGCCAGGGTAGATACCCATCTTTAGCCGTTGACACCAATGGCAGACCTCATGTGGCTTATGCTTATTTTAGTGGCAACCATGAGATATATTATCGCTGGTGGAACGGCAGCGGCTGGGTGACAGTGACTGAAGATGGCAATAATCTTAATATCAGCAATACAGCTGTTCAATCAAGATTTCCGCGATTAGTGCTGGGAAACGAATCGCCGACTCAAAGACCTCATATTGTCTGGACTGAAGCCAATGACAGTAAATATCTTGGGGGAATTTATTATCGCTGGTGGAATGGTTCCAATTGGGTCACCGTGGCAGGTGATGCAACGCCTGGTATTTACAATGAGGCAACTGACTCTCCAAGTAAGCTTAAAATAAATTACGATGTGGAAGGTCTCATGGTGTTAGGATCGGATCCGCCTGATGATATACATGGCATGTATCCTGACTTAGCTTTATTTTCAGATAATACTCCAGCCGTAGTTTGGGATGATCCACTTCATCACGTTTTTTATCGCTACTGGAATGGTTCAGATTGGGTTTCAGCTAGCGGAAACACCGATGGGACTGATTTGAAAGTTAATATAGAAAGTAGTCAGCTTAATCCACCATTTTCTTCTTTTAATTATTCAGCAGATCCCCATCGTCCTCAAGTTAGAATATTTAATGAAAGTGGCACCGAAAGGCCTTACGTAGCCTGGAGTGATTGGCGGTACCAAAATCCGGCGCCACCTCTTCCTGGAGGTATCCGTGAAGTTAAATTTAGGCGCTGGAATGATTCAGCCTGGGTGACTGTATCTGGTGATTCGGGGTCGGGCAATTCAGATCCTAATTTATTGGTTAGTCAATCGACTGATATGGACTCTGGCGCGCTAACTCTGGCTTTATCTTCCAGCGGCGCCGTTTCTGTGGCTTGGTTTGAAAAAACTTACAAGGAAACTACTTGCACCGACTACGCTAATCCTGCTTGTTGGTGCACCAGTGATTCGCAGTGCACTGATCCTAATTATAGTTTGTGCGCCTATTATACTTATTACTCTTCAAGGAAATATTGTTCAAATGATATTACCAAAACATGCAGTGTAAACGAGGAATGTACACCGTATGACTGTGTTACCGATTACAAGAAATGCACTCAAGTTGACATCTACTACAACCGCTCGGGCACGAATCAATTGATGTGCCGGCCACTATGATTTAATGCCCACCGCACCTTAGAAAAGGTACGCTGGGAGGGCGGGGAATCGTTATTTTTTACCACCCCAGAGCACGCTTTCCAGCGTGCGGATCAAATAGAGATTTATATCTCAAATATGAAAAAAGCCAAAACACAACCAAAGAAAATGAATAAAATAGCTTTATACAGCTTAAGCTTTTCTGTTTTGGTGATTGTTTTGGTTTTTGGCTTGCGGACATCTTGGGCATCGTGGCAGGAACCGTCATTGCCGCCGCCGCAGGGAAACACTCCTTTCTTGATTGATGTCGGACCGGATAATCAAGCAAAAATTGGGCATTTACGCCTTGATCCTGAATTTAATACCAATAATTTGCCACCACCTGATATTGCCCATGTTTTGGAAGTAAGAGGAGCTGGCGCCAAAATTAGCACCTTGAATGTTAATGGTAGTTTGACAGTTGATGATAATACTTTGTTTGTTAATAGTAATACAGGGCGCGTGGGTATTGGCACCAATACACCATCAGCAAAATTGTCTATTGAAGGCGGCAGCTTAACAGTGGGCAAAGGGACGCCGATTGTCGCTCAGGCAATTTCAGCCACGGCAAGCGGCGCTGATAGCCATGGTATTTATGGTGTCAGCACAGCGCCTAATTCAGCGGGAGTGTATGGAGAAAGTAAGTTAGTCTGCTCAGGCGGCAGTAATAATGGCAGTGCGTGCAGTAGTAATAATGACTGCCCTGACGGAGTTTGTTTGTCTGGTTATGGAGTTTGGGGTGATACTTTAACTTGCGCTGGAGTTTACGGTGAAGGCACTGATATTGGCGTGAAGGGTGTAACAGTTTCCGGGGATTACGGGGTTTATGGCATTAATAATACAAAGGCCGGCAATTTTTGGGCTGGCTATTTTGCTGGTCGTTTGGAAGCAACTGATGAAGTGATTGGCTCTAAATTTTTACCGACTAAATTGCAGAATTCGCTGGTGCCTTATACAGCGGGGTGGAAGATGGGAGATTACACAGCAGGGGCTACTCCACGAAATCTGGCTTTTGATGGTGCTTATATCTGGGTAGCTAATTCTGGCGCAAATACTATTTCTAAAATTAGAGCTGTTGATGGCGTAAAGATATTTGACAAAGACATTGGCGCTGCTCCATTAGATATAATCTTTGATGGCAATTATATTTGGGTTTCTTATAATGGTGTAGCTGATGGTAAAATTTCTAAAATAAACCCAGCTGATGGCAATATATTAGCTAGTTATAATGTTGGTTTTAGCCCCAATAATATTATCTATGCCTTTGATGGCACTGACTCGTATATCTGGGCTTCTGCCAGCGTGAGCAATAATGTCATCAGAACAAAAATTTCTGACGGAACTCAATGCACTTCTGCTGGTTTAATCAATCCGCAGGGGCTGGCTTTTGACGGCAAATACGTCTGGGTAGCTAATTTCGGCGGTAATGGGTTGCGCAAGCTTAAGAGTGACTGTGCGCAGGCAAATGTTGTTAATACTAGTTCGCCCTGGAGAATTGTTTTTGACGGCACTTATTTATGGGCGACTAATTTTAATAGCGATACTGTAACAAAAATTTTAGTTTCAAGCGAAGATACTGGTGATGTAGTTGTGTCGCTAAGCTATGCCACAGGCGATGGTCCAAAAGGTATTATTTTTGACGGTACTTATTTATGGATAGCCAATGGGAATGCAGGGACAATTTCTAGAATAATAGCGGCTGACCCTAATGAAAGGGTTGATTCAGCTTCTTTAGGCTTTGTTCCCAGCAAAATAATATTTGATGGCACCTATATTTGGGTCGGCCATGATTCAGGTAATACTATTTCTAAGTTTTACACAGGCACTGGCTTTGGCCACACTGATTTGTCCAGCCTCGTTAATTTGCAAACCAGCACCCCCGGGACAGCGCAAACCGGCAGTTTCAGCACCTCCGGCACTGGGACGATTGATACTAATCTGGAAGTCGGCGGTGATTTGAGCGTGACTAATAATGTTTGGGGTGATGATGATACTGGCGATGAAAGTATCGATTTTATAGGAAATAGTGCTGACTGTGCCACATCAGGATATTTTATAAAGGGGATTGAAGTTGGTGCCAGCGGGAATTTGAACAAAATTTTGTGTAGGCCATTGTAACTTTTAATACCCAGCGCACCTTAGAGAAGGTACGCTGGGAGGAATGGGGAAACATCATTTTTACCACCCCAAGAGCACCCTCTCTAGGGTGCGGCTCCAAGAGAATATATAAAATATAAATGAAATATATTTTAAAAAACAAACTAACCTTCATTATTTTAGCCGGATGCTTAATTCTGGCGTTTGAGCTATTGGTTTTGTCGTCAGCCAAGGTGGAGAGGGAGGTTATACCAGTGCCTGTAATTAAAGAGAAAGTTGAAGAAATAGATCCTGATGTGCAAAAGGCCGGACGGAATTGGGAAGAGGAAAGAGTTGATGAAGAAACCCTTAAGCGCACTTTTTATACTGATAATATTAGTTATTTAGCAGATGACGGTGAGTATAAATCTATTGACACCAATATAAAGAAATCAGAAGCAAAAGGTTATCATTATGAAAACACAGCTAATGTTTTTGGCACTTATTTTAAAGAAGATTCCCAAGCTGATGATTTAATTAAATTTCAAGTAGGAGAGCGGGCAGTCACTTATTCTTTTGCCGATGCGAATGAGGTAAAGGGACAGGCCGAGGATAATACTTTTACTTACCCAAATATTTATGAAAACATTGATGCCCAATATACAATCACGCCAAACCAGCTTTTAGAGGAATTGATTGCGCAAAAGGAAGTGACAATTGATAAGATTACACAAAAGATTGGTTTGGAAGGCGTTTATTTTAAAGAACAAAAAGATGGCTCCATTAAATTCTTTGATGAAAAAAATAAAAAACTGGTTTGGATAATTCCAGCGCCGGTGATGTATGAAAAGGAGAACAAAGAGAATGTTAATTTTGGGTTGCATTATGAAATAGAAAAAAGCGATAGCGGCTATCTTCTTAGCAAAGTTATTGATCAAGAAGGGAAAGAGTGGATGAAAAGCGCCACCTACCCGATTGTTATTGATGCCAGTAGTGCTTTTCCATCCCAGGCCGCTGGTGGGTATGTCTGGAGTTCCTCAACAAGTTACTCAACTGCTCGTAGTAATACCAGCGGGACGCCTGTGTCAAGTGGTAGTTATAGTACATTAGGTCAGCGGTATTCAAGTTCTTGGTATTATTTATACCGCACTTTTTTCTGGTTTAATACTTCTTCATTACCTGATGATATCACACCATCTAATGTTCAGGTTAAATTTTATGGGTATCAGGATTATTCCACCACAAATTTTGATATTGTTATTGTTGGGGGCACCCAGTCAGCTAATCCTCCGGTTAGTACCGATTATAATGATCGCGGTACCACTGAATATAGCGATACTCTAAATACTGGTTCAGCAAACTTTCATACTGGTCAAACAACGCCTAATGCACTGACCATCCAGGAGGCTTATCGCAATACTGTTTCAACAACCGGCACAACTAAGTATGCTTTAGTAAGCCATGAGGATGTGGTTAGTAGCGCACCGAGCAGTAATGAGTATATAACCATTTACGATGCGGATTCTGCTTATGATCCCATTCTAGAAGTAACTTATCCTGATGCGCCGGTTGGTCTATCACTTGCCTCGGGTAATCTGAAAACTACACAGATAAATATGGCATTAGACGATGGATATACTGGCATTCAATATTGGGAAATAGAACAATCATCTACGGGGGCGGCCGGTACTTGGAGTGATTTCATCTTTCCCAGGCCTAATCAGAGTTGTGACAGTACTATCTTATGTCTCAACGGAAGCTATAATTGTCAGCTATCGCCTAATACCTGCGATATTTGGCATAAAAATCTTGGTGTTGATACCCCTCATTATTACCGGGTCAGGGCCATAGATACTAATAATGGTGTTTCTGATTGGACTTATAGCAATCCTGATCATCTTTATACTTTAGCTAATCCCACTATTATTGGTCCTGACGTGAAGGCTGAGGCGGTAGGGCAGCTAAGAATCAATAGTATTAATGCGCCGGCTGGTAATCAAACCTGGACAACCTATGCGATCAGGTTTGATCCTTGGCAGGGTACTGGTTATCCAGCTACTCCGAATTATATTGACTATGAATGTGGATCTGCTGGGTCTAATGAATTTGATTACGGTACCTTTTGGCCTATTATTTATAAGAGTACTTGGAGCAATCTGACTAGAGTGATGAGGGATGACGGTTCTTGTCTTGCCTCAGAAACATTGGCACCAAATACCAGATATAGAGTATCAGTTTATGCCAAAAATGGTACTGGCCAACTTAATCCTAACCCGCCAACATTGCCGACGGCTACAGAAAAATATACCTGGGCATCTACTCCAACAAACCCCGGTCACAATAGCAATACCACTAGCTCAATTGAATGGAGCTGGCAAACCGGTGGCGCGCAAAAGGATTATTATGCCTGGAGTGGAGGCTCTAACAGTGGTTATACAAATAACACTACCTGGACTCAGTCAGGTTTGCTGCCGGATAAGCAATACACTTTTAATGTTTACGCCCGTAATAATGATAATGAACCAGGTACTACAGTTTCTGCTTCTGCTTATACCTCTGCGAACCCGCCTTATTTATATGTTGATCTGCCTGCCGACATGAATAATACTGGCCAGTTAGATATTTCTTGGGAAGTATTATTAGTACCCGGTGGTGGTAGTGGTAATGGTAAATTCGATTTACAGTCTTCAACTGATGGTATTAATTGGAATATCAATCTTGCTACAGATCTAGAGGACACAATTTATCACGACACTGGTTTGTCTCCTAACTCTCTTCATTATTATCGAGTGCGAACTCATAATCGTGATGGTGATGATAGCGCATGGTCTAATGTGGTTAGTAAATATACCTATGCCAGCAAACCAATAAACGCTCGCCATAATAGTAACACGGTCAATTCTATTACCTGGGCTTGGGATTCCGGTGGTCAGCAAAAAGATTTTTATGCCTGGAACAACAGTCCAGGCGGTAATAGCGGCTGGATAGGCGGTACCACCTGGACACTATCCGGTCTGAATCCAAATACTCAATATACATTTTATGTTCAAGCGAGGAATGGCAATGACGTACCAACTGAATTCATCACAGCCTCGGCTTACACATCAGCTTCACCACCATTGGTGACTGTTAATTTACCTTCTGATATTAATAATACGGGCCAATTAGATATTTCCTGGACAGCCACTGGTTCCAAATATGATGTGCAGACAGCGACTGATGCTGGTTGTTCAATCTGGAATCCACTTACTAGCACAACAATTATTAGTTATCCTCACACTGGCCTTAATCCTAATTCATTCCACTGCTACCGAGTGAGGGCATATAATAGTGAGACTGACCCTAATAAGGATGCAGGTGATTGGTCTACTCTTGATTCTAATGATTATAGGCATACAAGGGCTAGTAAGCCAATTAACGTCAGCCACGACGGTAATACAGTTAATTCAATAACTTGGAGATGGCAGTCTGGTGGTAGCCAAAAAGATTATTACGCCATGGATAATAATAACCCAGCTAAAAATAGTGGCTGGATAGGTAGTATTTCCTGGCCAATGTCAGGCTTAAATGAAAATACTAAATATACTTTAAATGTTAAGGCACGCAATAATGATAATCAGCCCACAGGCCCGGTTTATAAAGATGTCTACACTTCCTTGAATCCACCCAGCAATTTAACTGTGTCAGTACCGGCTATCATAGATAATTCAAAATCATTAGATTTAAGCGTTACTTCGCCACCAAACGGCGATCAAGGAGATACAGGCGCGAAATTTGTTTGTAATGCCACAGAAACGCCCGGTTGCCATGATAGCAGTTTGCAAAAAAATACTTATAATTACACAGATAACGATCTTTCGGTTAATACTCGATATTGTTATCAGGTTCAATATGTAAATGGCGACGGCAATGATTGGACCACTCTTTATCCTAGCTTGCCAGGTGAATGCAAATACACCCGCGCCAATGTGCCGAATGCTCCAAAATTAACAAAAATAGAATCAGCGCCAAACAAGATTAACGTAAGAATCAAGGAGGATGACGGCAATCCGCATGGAGGAGTACTGGCAGACACCAAATATGCGGTTTGCGCTGTTTATAAAAAATGTTCAATTAGCGGCAGTCTCTGTACTAAAGATACAGAATGCGCGCCAGTCGGTGGTATCTGTAACGTTGAATTTGCAAAATATGTTAAGTGGGATGGTTCAGCTTGGGTTATTGATGTGGGAGGCGATGATTGCAAAGGAGAAGATGATACTGGTCACTGGTATACATTTTCTTCTCCGTCTGGAGGCCCTCCGATCGCTCCTAATGGTTGGGGCGGTGATGCTGGTGTGGATGTTACTGCTGAGGCGGGCAAATACACCTTTAAAGCCAAAGCCAAGAATGAAGATAATGTGGCCACCAAGTTTGGTCCATTGGCTACATTGCTATTAGTCAAAAATAACCTCGTGGGTTGGGCTTGGTCATCAAATATCGGCTGGCTTTCCATGAATTGCTTGAATTTTTACGCGAATCCGCAAAACTATTATAGCTGCGGTCAGGCTGATAATTGGGGCGTAAATACTTATTTTGAAACAGGCCGCGACATCAATCCTCTTGATGGCTATGCCTGGTCAGGCACTGGCCAGACCCAGGGGTATAGCTGGCAGTCGCCGGTGAATGTGAGTGAGACCACTATGGCCGCTGGCGCTGATACTACTGGAGAACAATATGAAACTGGGCCGTCAATCGCTTTGGATTCCAAGGGTTATCCGCACATCGCTTGGACGGAAAAACAAGGTAATACTGGCTGGGATATTTATTATATTGAATGGAATGGCAGTAAATGGGTGAAAGCTGATGGCACTGAATATACTCATACAGAGCTGCCGACAGACATGGTGTTAAATGTGAGCCATGCCGGTTTTGCGCCTAGGAATTATATATCCGTAACACCCAGTTTGGCTTTGTATAATGATGAACCCTATATTGCTTTTAATGGCGGCGCATCAGCGTCAGTTATATTTTTCTTGAAATGGAATGGTAGCGATTGGGTGACAGTGACTGATGTAGACAGAGACACGGCCTATAACGATGAGTCAAGCTCTAAACTGCGCGTTGATTATGAATACGACCCGTCATTAGCCGTGGATAAAGATGGTAAACCGCATGTTTCTTTTTCGAATGGAAATGAAGTTTTTTATCGGGAGTGGAATGGTTCTAATTGGGTGACAGCCAGCGGTGCTTTCGGCAGTGGCGACAATGATGCGAATTTGAATGTTAGCGATACTCCTTCGGCTAGGTCAAGTAATGCGAAATTAGTTATGGGCAATGTCAATGAAACTCCCCAAATACCCCATATTGTTTGGGCCGAAGATGTTGCAGGCTGGGATGCTGGTCAAATATATTATCGCTGGTGGAACGGCACGGCTTGGGTTGACGCTGATCCAGGCGATGGTGATAATAATGATGATGTCCAAGTTAATAAAAATATTACTGGTCTTTTTGCGCCGCCGCCGTCCTGGGCGACAGGGACTACGCCACCAGATGATAATCGGGGCGGAAGACCTTCAATGGCTCTTTATTCTGATAATACACCAGGGATAGTGTGGAGAGATTATTACCAAATCGTTTATCGCAAATGGAATCAGACATTAGATAAATGGACCACGGTGAGCGATGACAATCCTACAGCTGGCGCTAATTTGCGGCTTGATGATTTTGAATACGGGTCTGGTTACGCGGTCAGTCCGAGAGTTGCTATTCATAATGACCAGCCGTATGTGGTTTTTACTCATAATATTACTGAAGGCAGTCCAGGACAAGTTTATTTCAGGCGCTGGAACGGCTCGGCTTGGATTGATCAGGCTGGCAATAATGGCAGCGGCAACGGCGGCGAAAATATTGGAATTATCAGCCAGCCGGCTAATATAGAAGCGGGATCGCCTGACCTAGCTGTTGATTCTTCCGGCCGGCCGCATGTGATTTGGTGGAAAAATACATTAGAAAATCTTGGTAGTGGTAGTTGCCTTATTTCGCATTGCCTTAGCGATGCTGATTGTTCTGACCTCAATTTTAATCAGTGTGTTTATTATCAGGGGACAGACAAGACTTGTGCGAATGCTAGGGATCAGTCCTGCACCTTGAATACACAGTGTCCGTTGAATCCTCCTCCTCAAAATTGTAATAACGAGTGTAATAGATGTTCGGCTTTTGACATCTTCTACACTGGCTGGCTGCCGAGTGCGCAGACTTCAGGTTTGGGCTGGGTGAGTTTTAACCAAAACGTTTGCTCTAATGATTCGCAAAAAGTTTGCACTAATGCCACTGACTGCGGCGGCGCTCCCAATACGTGTAACGAAAGCGCTGGTGAGCCGCCTGGCGTTTGCTCAAATAACATTACCCTCAATTGTTCGGCAGACAGTGACTGCGGCAGCGGAAAATGCATTGAGGGCTATGGATATTGTTATAACAGTAATAATTCAAAATATGGCAAATGTTCTTTTGATAGCGTGTCCTGCACATCTAATGCACAATGCAGTACAGCCGTTGACTCGTCTAATCACTGTGTTTATTATACTTGTAATAGCGTTATAACCTGTCCTGCTTCAGGTGTTCCGCCCGACACCTGCAAAATCACCAGCACAGCCAATGCTGATGGTTTAACCCGTCAGATTGAGGGTTATGCCCGTGTGCTGTCGCAGAAAGATGCAGGTGTGGTACAAGGCCAGCCTGATTGGGGCTGGATAAAACTAGCCGGCCAGTATGGCGGTCCGGGCATGGATGCGGACACCGCTGGTTTGTGGCATTTTAATGAAAATTCTGGCAATAACGCTGGTGATACATCTTTTAATGGGAACAACGGAACATTAATGAACTTTACTTTACCGGCTAACCAAACCTGGGTAGAGGGGAAAATTGGTCGAGGATTGGACTTTGATGGGGCGGATGATATTGTTGTCGTAAACAATAACGACAGTCTTAATCCACGCGATGTCATCACTATAGAAATGTGGGTTAAGCCTGATAGTTACCCTGATGCCCCAGGTGTATATGTTGAGACGTTGAGAAAAGAAGGCATGTATTCCTTTTCTTATAGCGCAGACTACGATTGGCAAATTGGCATTAGAAAAGAAGCCGGCGGGGACGCTGTTTCAGGTATAGAAAAATCAGAGATCCCTGTTGGTCAATGGACCTATCTAGCCATGACCTATGACGGCAGTAATGTTAAAGTCTATGTTAACGGTGGCTTAGAAGCAACTATTCCCTATAAAATCTGCTCTAATAATCCAGTTAAAAGTTGTTCTAATGACAGTGAATGTAGTCCGGGTACTTGCAGTGTCCCTGGAATCATTGGTAATAATCTAAATGGAAATTTAACAATTGGTGGTTATGCAGGCTTGCCTAGATACTTTGACGGCGCTATTGATGAGGTTAGAATTACTCATCGCGCCTTAACTGATGCGGAAATCACTGAGGAATACACCAGCGGTCCTTATTTATTGTCGCTTTTAGAGGTGAATTCCCAGGATTTCTTTGCTGACCCTGATGTGAATGCCAATGAGGTAAAGTTATATTCTGCTTTTGGCTTTGCCTGGTCATCGAGAACGAGCCCGGGCTTTGGCTGGGTGGAATTCATGCCAGCTGGCGCGATTATCGGCATTCCTTGGCTGCAGACATTGTACGGTGATATTTTTGCCAAAGGAGGTATTCAGCTGGCGCCGCCGCCGCGGGGCTCTGGCAAATATACTTCAACTTATCTGATTCAATCAGATGGCAGTATTGTCGGCGTGCCCGGCTATTATATGAGCACCTCGACTGGCCCGCCGACAAGCGAATACTATCCTATTTCGCAAATGCCGAGCGGTAGTTACCAGTATCAGCCGATTCCTGGCGTCACTGATGTTTTAAGCAAGATTGATGTAGATGGCTTGAGTAAAGTGGTGGCGAATGGGGAAAATAAATATGGGTATGATGTAGTAACTAATTCAGGAAGAGATATCAGTACAATAATTGGCGCTTCGCCTTTAAATCAAAATGTTTATTATTTTGACGGTGATTCGACTGTTGATAGTACCATGACGATTTTAAATGGGCCGGCAGATACAGACAATGGTTCGGGCTTGATTATTGTTGACGGAGATTTAACGATTAATCAGGATATTTATTATGAATATGGTAAGTGTAATGATGCTGGTCAGGCATTGTGCCAATCTGATTTAGATTGTGACTCTGGTATTATTTGTGATGTGACCCTATCTGAGATAGAAAATACCAAACAACTGGCTTCAGTGGCTTGGTTTGTCAGGGGTAATATTTATATTAATCCTTTGGTGAGAGAATTAGCCGGTGCTTTTGTGGCGGCTGGGAAGGATTCTGAAGATGGGATTATTTCGACGGCGAGGGTAACGAAGCCGTATCCTCCAATAGCAAATAATAGTGATGATGTTTATGCGCGAAGCGGTGGCCCAGTTGATAGCACCATACTAAAGTT
>Ga0180007_10001181_pt1 | contig 37280 bp, 14 predicted proteins | sample MM_PC_MetaG_FD_121122 | JGI IMG/M metagenome (GOLD analysis project Ga0180007, IMG submission 121122) | Groundwater microbial communities from the Aspo Hard Rock Laboratory (HRL) deep subsurface site, Sweden - MM_PC_MetaG | ecosystem: Environmental > Aquatic > Deep subsurface > Groundwater... | reverse complement strand
CGGAACCGACACCCTGACCTACTCAATCTCAGATGGGCAGGGAGGCACGGAAACGGCAATTGTGACAATCCGCGTAAACCCAGTCAATGACCGACCGACGGCACAGGATGACAGCGCCACGACAGAAGAGGACACGCTTGTAGCCATCTTTGTGATCTCAAATGATTCCGATCCTGACGGTGATTTCTTGCTTGTGGAATCCGTTACCTCTCCCATCAATGGTTCCGTAATTAATGCCGACAACAGCGTTTCATACATTCCAGATCCTGGATTCAATGGTGTCGATTCGTTCACGTATACCATCTCCGATGGAAACGGAGGGACAGCCACAGCCACGGTTCATGTCGCAGTGACTGCCGTCAATGATCCGCCCGTTGCTGAGGACGATTCGAGAACCACCAATGAAGATACGCCGATCGATATCGCCGTTCTTGCCAACGACAATGATCCTGACGGCGATAGCCTTGTCATCCAGTCTCTGACGCAGCCGACGCACGGATCGGCAGTCAAGAACGCATCGAACATCATCTATACGCCAGATCCGCAATTCCATGGGATTGACGTATTCACGTACACCGTGTCTGACGGCAATGGAGGGACATCATCTGCAACCGCCACCATTGATGTCACCGCAGCGAATGATCCCCCTGTGGCTCAAGATGACTCAGATGCGACAGACGAAGGCATCCCAGTCACCGTCGATGTCCTAGCCAATGACTCCGATGTGGACGGCGACCCCCTAGTCATCCAATCGGCAACGCAGCCTGCCCATGGATCCGTTAGCCACAACGGCGTGAATGTCACGTACACACCTAGTCCCGAATTCAATGGTGTCGATTCATTCAGCTATATCGTCGCAGACGGCAATGGGGGAACAGCCTCGGCTTTGGTCACAATCGCAGTCGCGGCAGTCAATGATCCGCCGACCGCGCGAGACGATTCGATCGCCACCAATGAAGATACGCCCATCGATATCGCGGTGCTTGCCAATGACAGCGATCCCGATGGCGATATTCTGACGATCCAGTCATTGATACAGCCTACGCACGGATCAGCAGTCAAGAGCGCAGATACCATCTCGTACACCCCTGATTCACAGTTCAATGGAGTCGATGTATTCACCTACGCTGTATCAGATGGCAACGGTGGGACAGCGACAGCGACAGTCACGATCAATGTCGCAGCAGTAAACGATCCTCCTGTAGCACAAGATGATTCTGATTCGACAGATGAAGGGGCGCCCGTGGTCGTGAACGTCCTGGAGAATGATTCCGATCTAGACGGTGACGGTCTGATTGTCCAATCAGTGACTCAACCTTCCCATGGATCCGCAGAACACAACGGCATTGAAGTCACCTACACACCTGCCGCCGATTTCAACGGCGTAGACTCGTTCAGCTACGAGATCTCAGATGGGCACGGCGGCACGGCCACAGCCACCGTTAGCATTGCCGTTGCCGCAGTCAATGATCCACCGATCGCGCAAGACGATTCGAGAGCCACGGATGAAGACACATCCATCGACATTGCGGTTCTTGCCAATGACAGCGACCCGGATGGAGACTCCTTGTCTATCCAGTCTCTGACACAACCTGCGCATGGATTAACAGCCAAGAACGTAGCCTCCATCTCCTACACGCCTGATCCGCAATTCAATGGGGTCGACGTGTTCACCTATATCATCTCGGATGGCAACGGAGGAACTGCCTCAGCAACAGTGACCGTAGCGGTTACAGCAGTCAATGATCTGCCGGTCGCACAAAATGATTCCGATTCCACGGACGAAGGCTCTCTGGCGATCATCGATGTTCTGGCCAATGATTCCGATCTGGATGGCGATGATCTGATTGTTCAATCCGTTACCCAGCCAGCCCATGGGATCGTTGTCAACAACGGTCTCGATGTCGCCTACACGCCTGATGATGCATTCAATGGCACGGACACGTTTACCTACACGATTTCTGATGGACACGGAGGAATTGCCACAGCAACGGTCACCATAGCCGTTGCAGCAGTCAACGATCCGCCGGTCGCGCAAGACGACACCGGAGTGACCAATGAGGGAGCTGCGACCACGATTCAGGTTCTAGGAAACGACTCGGATCCCGATGGCAATGATCTCGCCGTTCAATCCGTAACCCAACCTGCTCATGGCTCGGTGATCAACAACACGACCTACGTTACCTACACACCCGATGCGAACTTCAATGGACTCGATACATTCACCTATACCATTACAGACGGACAGGGTGAGACGGCGACGGCAACAGTCACCGTGACGGTCGCCTCAGTCAACGATGCCCCCTCAGCCCAGGATGATTCGGGATCTACAACCGAGGGAGCGGCTTTGTCTATCGATGTTCTACAAAACGACTCTGACCCAGACGGTGATGCTCTCACGATTCAATCCTCGACCCAGCCTGTTCATGGTACGGTCGTGAACAACGGGAATTCTCTGGCCTATACTCCCAATCCAGGATTCAGCGGCGTCGACACGTTCGAGTACACGATCTCAGACAATAGTGGCGAGACGGCAACTGCCTCAGTCACGATCGCAGTGGCTGCAGTCAATGACCCTCCCGTAGCTCTGGATGACAGCGTGACGACAGGCGAAGATCAGACTGTTACGATTCAGGTTCTTCCAAATGACTCCGATCCCGATCTTGACACGCTTTTCGTGCAATCAGTGACACAGCCACTTCATGGTACCGTCGTGTCGAACGGAACGAGTATCATCTATACTCCTGCCCCTAATTACGTGGGGATTGATTCATTCACCTACACGGTTTCAGATGGCAATGGAGGCAGATCCACCGCGTCCGTCGCGATCAACGTCCTCCCAGTGAACGACGCGCCAATCGCTCAAGACGACTCACAGACGACGCAAGAGAACTCACCTGTCACCATCCTGGTGCTGTCCAATGACTCTGATCCTGACAGCGATGCGCTTGTCGTTGAGTCCGTCCAACAACCGGCAAATGGCAGAGCCGTGAACACGGGAACCGATATTGTCTACACGCCAAATCTTGGATTCAGCGGGACAGACAGCTTTGTCTATACGGTCGCTGATCAAAAGGGCGGGAAGGACACGGCTCGTGTCACTGTTCTGGTGAGCATGCTGAATGACCCGCCTGTCGCCCAGAATGATTCGGCCAGTACGGATGAAGAGGTTCTGGTTGTCATCCCAATTCTCGCCAATGACTCGGATCCTGATGGCGACTTCCTGCTAATTGAGTCCTACACTCAACCAGCCAATGGAACGGTCATCAACTCCCGGACGAACCTGTCCTATATCCCCAATCCAGGGTACCAAGGGATTGACACGTTTACATACACCGTGTCAGATGGAAATGGGGGATCGTCTCAAGCAACGGTCACTGTCTCCGTTGCTGAAGTAAACGATGCCCCACTCACTCAAGACGACTCGGCAATCACCGATGAGGGCAATCCTACGACGATTCTTCCCCTTCTTAATGATTCCGATCCCGACGGGGATCCGTTGACCATTGAATCCGTCTCATCGCCTGACCATGGGACCGTGGAAATAATCAGTGGGCAGCTCGTGTATACGCCAGATCCGGGATTTGACGGCGTGGACACGTTCACCTATACGGTTTCCGATGGAAGAGGTGGGACAAGCACGTCGACGGTGTTCGTAGCAGTCGCTCCAGTCAATGATGCGCCGATCGCTCAGAATGACAGCGCTACAACCATTGAGGATGCCATTGTGTCAATCCCCGTGCTCGGAAATGATTCTGATCCCGATGGAGATCCTCTCGTCATCGTGTCAGTCACGCAGCCGACGAACGGGACCGTAGCCATTGGAGGCAGTGAGCTTCTCTACGAACCCAACCAGGGATTCTCTGGGACCGACACCTTCCAGTACACCATCGCCGACGACAGTGGGAGCTTGAGCACAGCGACCGTGACCATTGGCGTTGACCCACTTATTGCCGGAGCCGGTGCTGCAGCCGATAACGCGGCTTCGTGCGAGGGACGAGTCATCATCAGCGAGATTGCGTGGGCAGGAACCGCTGCCGATGCGCGTGATGAATGGATAGAATTGCGCAACCTGGGAACCGCCCCCGTCGATCTGTCTGGCTGGGTGCTGCGATGGCGAAGCAACCTTCCGTCGACGCCTGAAGATCAAATCTGGAAGGTGATTGAGCTAGAAGGCACGCTGGCTGGCGCTGCATCGGCAGCTTGCGATCAGTCACTCCAGGAACAGGATGCCGAAGTTCGCGTTGAGAGCTTCGACAAGACGACGTGGTTAATCTCAGCTCACGCGACTCCCTCTGAAAGTGGGTACTACGTACTTGAGAGACGCACCGACAACACGATTCAGGACACACAGGCAAACCAAATCTATGACGTTGAGCGAACTCTCTCGCTTGATCTCTCAGATCTTGGAGAGATCGTGATGCTGGTGAATGAATATGGAGAAGTGGTCGACACCGCCAATGCCGCCAACCTAGGACGCAATGGGTGGGTCGCTGGGAGCACGACGACAAGAGGCTCCATGGAGCGGATTGACCCACTCAAACCAGATAATGCCGACAACTGGCAAACAAACTTCGGCCTCGTCATTGCAGGTGATGACTCCGCCGGACATCCGCTTCGGGCGACACCAGGAATCACAAACTCGCCGGACCTGGGAAGGATTCAAGCGATCACATCCGTGGTCCCTGCCTCTGTCCGCGCCGGCGAGATTCTGCACGCCGATTTCTCATTGACAAGGCAGGATCGACGCGTAGCTGGCTGGCCGTGGATCAGCGTAGTTCGGCCCGGATTCACGGGCAGTTCTGGCGCTGGAGGTGCCGAGGACTATACAGCCTATGCTTTCTCAGGAAGCTACAAAAGCGATGATCACTATGCTCTCGAGATTGGCACTGGCAGTTTGAGCACAGGATCCTACAGCTTCTGGATCATCTATGGTTCGGGTCAAGCCGTGTATATGCCTGTGATCGTGTCTCCGTAACTGTCTGACCGCCGTCCCGACATGGTTTTTGCCGGGACGGCGATCTCCTGGCTGTAGCGAACGACGTCCAGAGCCCACGGAATATGTTTGCTGAATCACACGCCACGTTAGAGAATCATGCTAGACTAGATCAGTCCCAAAGCAGGTATTGGCGGCAGGAGGGAACATGAGAGGTTCTAGGCTGAAGATCGTCGTTCTTACTGTGGTGGTTCTGATGGCAGCCATCGCAACAGCCGTGTGTGCTGACATTTCGTTGCGCGTCTACGACAACGGAACCAATTCAGATGACGACATTGCTCGCGTGTACGTGGATGGGCAGAATCTGGGACTCATCACGTTCTTCTCTGGAGGAACGAATCAAAGGACGTTTTACCTCAATATCACCGCTGCAGGTACGCACACGTTGGTGATTGAACATGCCTCCGATGTGGATGCCGTGGATCTGTGCGATGAGCACATGGGAACCTATGGTATCGAATTCGGTGGAGGAGGATTGTCTGCAGCCAACGATTCGGCGACGGTTTCACGAGGGACGAGTGCAGAAATCGACGTTCTCGCTAATGATATTTACGTCTCCGCTGCTGCGACAGCGACCGATTCGATACCCTGTCCTTCCGAGACTCCGTTTCCTTCTCCCCCGACATGTGAATGCAGTGACCCGAGAACAACCTATAGCACTAGCTTTGAGATCTCTGACGGCGCCGGGCAGATCTTCGTCAATCGATTGACGTCTCCCGCAAGCAAAGGAACGGCTGAGATCATTTCAGGCGGAACGCTCATTCGCTATACATCCAATCCAGACGCGTGCGGGGTCGACACGTTCGCTTATGAAGTCGCGGGTCCTAGCGGAAGCCTAGACACAGCGACTGTTACGGTCACAATCCCAACGTCCTCTCCGATAGCGGTCGGTGATACGGTCGAGACTGAAGAATCTCAAGCGCTGTTAATCAATGTGCTTGGCAATGATACAGGCAGTGGCTTGAGTTTGGATTCAATCGGAACGCCCGCCAACGGCACGGCCGTGATCGTTGGGAACAGCATCCGCTACACACCGACGGCTCGATTCGAGGGCACAGATCGATTCCCGTACACGGCGAGAGATGTGTGTGGTGCAACCGCCACGAGCTGGGTCGAAGTTCACGTGCGACATACCAACCATCCGCCAACTGCCAATGCGGGCTCTTTGTATCAGGGGACTGTCAATGAACCTCTGGTTCTGGATGCATCATTTAGCAATGATCCGGACCTAGGAGATATTCTTCAATATCGGTGGGATCTGGACGGAAATGGCACACCAGACACCGACTGGAGTACGAGTGCTCAACTGACCTACATCTTCCGAGAGCCCCACTTCGGCCAAATTGTGCTCGAAGTGCGCGATCTCTACCGGGGACAGCCGACTGGGGCCAGCTCTCAAGCCACGGCTTTCGTGCGTATTGCATCGATCCAGTCCATTCAGGTGTTTGTGTTTGAGGACCTTGATGCCAATGGGATCATGGATCCCGGTGAGCCGGGATTGCCTGGCATCGGCCTGGCTATAGGCGGGGACACCCTAGCGACACAGGCAGACGGCGGACTCAGCGTTGAGCTGAACGCGGGAAGTTGGACTGTCGCTATGACCCCTGGGGCTGTTTCCCAATTGGAGAGTCGCGGTTTTGCCATTACTCAAACCGAAACGATGGTGACGTTGGGGATCAGCGCTGTTGAAACAGTCACGCTGGGCGTCGTCAAGACATCGACCAAGCTCAAAGGCTTGGTTTACGCCGACATCGATGGAGATGGCGCATTTGACGAAGACATCGATCGGCCTTTGCAGGGATTGCGCATCATCCTAGATGGCGATACAGAGACATTGACAGACGACGGGGGGCGGTTCTTCTTCCTGTCCGTTCCGTTTGGCGAACACATCTTGTGGATTGGTGAGAACACGGAATCGGGCGATGGCTCTGTCATCCAGGAGCCTCTCAGTCTACTGGTTTCCGCAACCCTGGATCGCGGCGTGAAGTCCGAGTTCTTCTTTCTCTGGCCTTGGGCACGTACGGGCCCCGATCAAGGATTCCTGCAAATTCATATCGAAAAGACTGGAAGTGAGTAATTAGCGTTATTGCATGACATCATGAGGAGAGCAAGATGACACGGATGTGCGGTTGGTTCATCGTACTGCTATGTATTCCGGTCGTTGTGTGTGCCCAATCCATCGTCGGACCTGATCAAATGAATCAATGCGATCAGGCCACGTTCACTGTGACCATCACCAACGCCAGTGCTACACAGAGCGCTTGCTTTCTATCGGCAACACATACGCTACCCAATGACGGCTTCGTTTATGTGCCCGGCTCCACAGCGATTACTTTGAATGAGACGGCCGAGATATTCACTGTCGACCCGATCAACAATGTGTGGAATATCGACGCCATCCGCGGCTCGGCCTATGCCTTGCCTCCCGGCGAGAGCATCACCCTCTCCTACGACATGGCAACCACTTGTGCAGCCGTTTCAGGGACCGATATCATCACAGTCGATTTCGAAAACTGTGCCATCCCTGGTGCTCCGCTTCAAAATGTCAGTTCCACCTCCGTTGAGATCCTGCCCGGGGCCATCGTGATCAGCAAGACCCCGTCTGTTCAAGACGCCTCAGTGGGCGATCCCGTCACTTGGACGATTACGGTTGAGAATACGGGCCTAGGTACAGTATCCAACGTAGAAATTGTAGACGTCCTCGACTCAGGATTGGCCTTTAATGCCGCATCAGACGGAGGATCCAATGCAGGTCAAACAACCACGTGGAATGCAGGGACCACACCGGCACTGGGTTCCATTGCAGTAGGCGATACAGCCAGCGTTCAGCTGACTGCCGAGGTCGTCTCGTGCGCCAATCTGATCAATGAGGTCAATGCCACTTGGGGCTGCGGCGGAGACGATGTTTGCTACGATACTGCCTCGGATGAAGGGACCGCGACTGCCTCGCTCAATCTCATCGTCAAGAATCCGGATCTATCGCTCGATGTGCCGGACGTCGTTCTCGCATACTGCTCCAATGAAACACAGGTACAAATACCCATCGTCAATAATGGAGCAGGCTCAGCGAGGAATGTGGAACTCTGCTGCTCAATCCACATTTATGAAGTCGACCTCTCTCGCCTTCCCAGCGGCGTGTCGTACACGGATGGCTGCTTCACGATTCCCGATATCGCACCTGCAGAGACGTTCTCTCTCGATTTCTACATTCTTCACGAGAGTGTCGACTGGTGCGCTGGGCCGCCTAGTGGACTGAATACCTTCGAGCTAACGTACTCCAATGACTGCGGCATCCCTTTCGTCGCGTATCCCCAGTTCTCCAATTGCACTTCGGAGTCAGGTCCATCGCTCGCGGTAACGAAGATGGGTCCTGAATCTCTGCGTCTTGGCGAGATCGGCAGCTACGACATCACGGTCGAGTATGTCGGCAGCGTGGACTGCGGGGGAAGCAGTCCTGGAGCCATAACGATTGTCGACACGTATCCCGAGGGATTCGCGGTCATCGAGCCAGCCGGAGGAATCGTCAATGGAGGCGCTCGCACCATTACCTGGACCTACAATCCTGCCGATCCTCCGTTTGATGAGACAATCCAACTCCAGGCGCCAACCGACTGTGGATACTGTGCCATTCCTGGCGGAGGAACGGACGATAATACGGTGACGGCAACAGGCACAGATTGTTGCGGTTGCACCATCACGGGAACCGCGTCAGCGGCAACCACCATTCTCTGTGAGGGATATGGAGATGGCGTCGCCCTGTTCTCATCGACCATGAGTCTCAATCGAACTACGGTGGTGCGCTGCTCATCAAGCTACGATGTCGAGGTCACGCACACCTACGTGTTCGCAAACGATCCAGCCCTCGACGACCTTCTACTCAATGAGTTCACCTACTTCGTGGATGGAAACGGCGACTTGCTGTACGAGCCCGGAACTGCGGCAGTCACGGGTGCAACATTGGGGGCTGTAGTCGATGGAACCCCGGCGGGCAGGTTGGAGCTCCGCCTGACGGATCCCATTTCCGTACGAAACAGGACGATCGTCTACAGCTACCACCTGAGCGTGCTCGGCCTGGATGACGCAAGCTGCACCGCATCCAGCTATCCCATCGATGCCGGCATTGAGCTCGATCCGGGAGCCACCAGCATCGACTACTGCGGCACGATGTACGCAGATCCCGCACAACGCCTCCCTGTCATCGCTCAACCGCCAGCCATGTCCGTGTCCATCGATGGGATCCCAACGATCCAGGAATACTGTGCCACCTATGACGTCACGATTACGCTCAATCGCACCTCGGACCTTGCCGCACCGCGTGATGTCCGGCTCGTTCTCACCAACACCGGTGGCTCGATTATTGATATGTCTCAAGCCGTGTGCATGGGTGACGCAAGCCCGACGGACGGCACAACGTGTACGGCCCCTGTAGCGGGTGGAAGTACTTATGAATGGCGCTTCGCTGATGCATTTGTCACCGGGAACGAAGCGACTCTTACATTTCCCGTCACCGTCCCCTGTGGCGGCCCACTCGCCGATCTGTCCGTCATCGCCCTGTTCGATGATCGCTGTCACGATGATGCCGTGTACGATGACTCGTGCTCGACCTCATCTTCGGATCAAGCAAGCCTGTCTCTATCAGCCGACGTCTACACACGCAAGTCCCCCGAGATTTTGTATGCGACCACGCGGTACGTGTCCTGGTCTGTCGTCGTCCACAACACAGGCAATGGCGTGGCCTACAACACGTGGGTTGATGACACGCTGGGAAGCGGATTGATCTACAACGCGGCTGGTTCGTCCATCGACAATGCCGCCGGTGCGACCGAGTACCCGAACGTGAATCATGAGGGCGGAGCCATCAATGGCGTCTCGTGGATCATCGATGAGCTACAGCCAGGAGAATTGCGAACAATCACCGTAGCGGCTGAGCTCGTCGCGTGCACGGGACTCACCAACAATATTGCCGCTTCGTGGGGATGTGACGACACCAGCTGTCAGGCACCAAGAACTGACAGCTCGTCCGTCATCGTCCCGACAGGCAAACTCGTCGCCACCTCATTCAGTCCGACACCTGTGCCGATGTGCTCGGATAATCCCGCGACAGTCACGATGAAGAACGCTGGCGTCACGACGCTGTACAACATTGCCGCCAATGTTACGTTACCTGCAGGGCTTGCGTATCTGGGAAACCCCGAATTCAGCGTAGATGGAGGCACCGTGTGGAATCCGGCCGGCGAGCCCGCTATCGTCGGACAACTGCTGACTTGGACGTCCGCTCAAGTCGCCACGTTGTCAGACATGGCCCCCAAGGACGTCGTCAAGATTCGCTTTGACTACACGGTGAATTGTGGGTTCCAAGGAGGGAGCCTGTCTTTCCAGGCGACCTACGAAAACCCATGCAAGACTCCAAGATTGTCGAATATCGGATCGTTCACCATCGGCTTGACACCGTCCGTCGTCCTTACGGCGGTTCGCCAAGTGAGTCCTGCCCCAGGGGAAGCCATCGATTGCGGTGGCCAAGCCACATGGGAAATCGACGTCACCAATGATGGGACCGTGCTCATTCCCGTTGTTCAGGTGGTTGCCACACTCGATGATGGATTGACCTTCGTCAGTTCTACAGGCGCTCCCGGGCGTACGCCCGTCGTAGATGGTGGAACCAACACAGGGCAGACAATCACTTGGGAGATCAAGGACTTGGCGATTGACGAGGTCGTCACCCTGTCGCTGACCGCCGCATCTGCTGCCGGAGGATTGGATTGTGACGCCCTGGACGTATTCATCGACGCCGCTTGGGGATGCGGCATTGTCGATGGCTCGTCAGCAACCAACGATGCCGACTGCACGACAACCTCTCCTACCACGGCGTCAATCTCGGCCACGCGGCAGCCGCCGCTTGATCTCAGCGCATCGCTGTCTCCGGGAGCCATTGAAGGCTGCGATGCAAGCACGACGCTGACATTGACGATTCAGAACACAAGCGCTGTTGCGACCACCGCCAACATTGACGTCGTTATCACGTTGCCGGCCCAACTCTCGTATGCCACGGGTACAACACAGATCGATTGTGGAGGAGGATTCGCGCCTGCGGGCAATCCAAACGCCACGGGCCAAACGCTCACGTGGTATGACATTGCCGCTGAGGGTGGGGCAAGCGATGCTTGCGAGACGATCGCGCCAGGAGGAACGATTCAGCTACGATTCGATGTCGATGTCTCCTGCTATTTCACAACACAGAGCATCCCGATCACCGTCTATTCCTTCGATTGTTGTGGCAACTCGCAATATACAGACAACACGTCCGTGCCACTCACATCACTCAGCCCAACGCTCACCATCGACAAGTCGCCTGTGAATACCACCCTGGATTGCTACGATGCGGGCGATACCGCCACATGGACGATTACTGTCGTGAATACAGGGTCAGGAACGGCGGATTGGATACGCGTCACCGACACGCTGGGGGCATCACTCGTTCTGGACTCCTCAGACAGCCCAACAGCTGGCGCAGGTACAGCTATGGGCGCCAACATCATCGGTTGGGAAATTGGCCCGCTCGCTCCGGCAGCAACATTCACCGCCACGGTCACCGCTCACCTCGAACAGCCATCCGACGACTGTGCGCTGTCGCTTCGTCGCGACACTGCGGCTGTCTTATGGGGCTGTGGCGCCCTGGATGGCGATCCCAATACGACGGCTGAAGCCACGTGCGATATCGGATCCACCATTCAGGATCAGGCCAATGTCCGAATTCCCAATCTCTCCATTTCACCGTCTGACATCACGCCGACATTCACGTGCTCCGGAGATGGTGTGGCCCCTTCGTCTGGCGAGATCCAGCTTGTTGTCCGCAATACAGGCGACGGAGACATCACGACAGATTTTGAGATCACGCTGACGGAAACCACCACCGGCTTCTCGGTCTCTGATCGCTTCACCAACTTAGGAGGCACCCTTCCTCTGGCTAACGGCACGTCACAAACGTTGACCTTCGCTGGCTGGGATGTTGGGTGCGGGAGTTGCAGCTACAACATCACAGCAGCTGTTGATTTTCTTGATGAGATCTGCGAATGCAGTGAAGATGACAATCTTGCGTCACTGCCCACAACAATCACGCTACCCGACTTGGTCGTTGACTCTGCAGAGCTGACTGTCAGTTGTTCTGCAGATGGACAAATCCGTATTCAGGGGCCGGTCACACTGAGGAATGATGGTTGCGGGAATCCGCTGACCCAGAACATCCTCGTACGCTTCCGCGTGTTCGATGGCGCCGACTGCACGGGATCGGAAATCGACACATTCACGCAGACATTCTCGGGATTCTCTCTGGCCGCCAACGGAGGAACAGATCAGCAGAGCATCAATATCGTACGAACCCTGGCGGTGTGCAATGTGCCGGATTGTCAGCTCTCAATTCGAATAGAAGCGGACGACAATAATGCGATTTGCGAGTGCGACGGCACCAATAACGCCCTGTGCGCGGGCAACTTTGCCATCGCCTCCCCCGATCTCACGATCACTGACATCGACTTTGGCGATGTGACGTGTGCCTCAGACACGATGGCTGGGTTCGTTCGCGTCACCATCGCCAACACCGGATGCGGCGATTCGGGAGCCTTCGATCTTCGCTTGGCAACTGACGGATGCCTGACATTTGCCGACGAACCCGTGAGCAATTTGGCCGCTGGCGGTTCAGCCACGGTCGACTTCCCGGTCACGGGATTATGGTCGGATTGCGGAGACTGTAGCTGCACATTCACTGCCACGATCGATCCTGCCGATGAGGTCTGTGAATGCGATGGGACGAACAACGCGTTGTCAGAGCCGTTTACGTCGACACTGCCTGATCTGGAGATCTCCGGAGCCGTGGCAGCGATCGGTTGCGCAGTGGATGGCAATGCTACCGTAAGCGCCAATGTGACTGTGGGGAATACGGGATGCGGCGACGTGGCCGCGGACTTCGACATTCTCATCACAGTGTATGACGGTGCCAACTGCACAGGCAATGTCGTCGATACATGGATCGAGACCATCTCAGGTGAAACAATCGCCGCGAGTGGCTCAAGCATCATCACGTTAACTGAGTACACGCTCTCCCAAGCCCTCTGCGCGGGCGACTGTGGCTACTCCGCGCAGTTTGAGGTCGATGCCAGCAACGACATCTGCGAGTGTGATGGAACGGACAACACCTTCTGTCTGTCATCAATCCTCTCCGAGATTCCCAACCTTGTGGTCACAGATATCGATCCAGTGGTCGATTGCCGCGCTGCAACAGCACAAGTCACCGCAACGGTTGGCAATACGGGCTGTGGCGATGCAACGAACGTCATCTTCCGTCTTACAAGCCCTACGTGCGGATTGACGATCAACAGTGCCCCCGTCGATGTGGCTACTGGCACATCACAGGACATCGTCTTCGCCTACACGCCGGATTGCGGTAATTGGAATTGCACCTACATCGTGACTGCTGATCCAGACGAAACCATTTGTGAGTGCGATGGCGCCAATTCGCTCACGTTTGATCCCTATCCAGGGATTGGATCCATCGGTGACCGCGTCTGGTTCGATTTCGATGGCGATGGTGTTCAAGATCCTGGTGAGGACGGCATCCCTGGCGTCATCGTGATCATTGAAGGGGACCTCGACAATGATGGCTTCATCGACTACACGGCTGAGCTGACGACAGACGCCAATGGCGAGTACGTATTCAATGATCTACCAGCTGGCAACTACACCATCACTGTCCAAGTGAACACACTGCCCGCCGGTCTCAATCAGACCTACGATTATGACGGTCTGGGCACGGCGCACACCTCGGATTACACGTTGGCCGAGAACGAGCACAACCGGGAGCAAGATTTCGGCTATCGGGGCAGCGGCTCCATCGGCGACTATGTCTGGTTCGATATCAATGGAGATGGCGTCCAAGATCCATCTGAAAATGGTATCGCGAATGTCTCGGTGACGCTCCAGGGCGATGTGGACGGAGACGGCATCAATGAAATCCTGACCACAACGACGGATGCGAACGGTCTCTATTTATTCGATTTCTTGCCAGCAGGTGCTTATACGATCACGGTTGATGACACCACGCTTCCTGATGGATTGGCGCAAACCTACGACTACGATGGCCTCGGCACTGCACACACGTCGGACTACGTGCTTGCTGCGGGCGAGCACAATCGCGAACAGGATTTCGGGTACGCAACTCCTGCTTTGTCCGTAGACAAGGTCATCGCAGACATCCTTCGTAGGGGAGTCAGCATCGGAAACATCACCGGGCCCGTAGAACCCGGTGACGTCATTGTGTATCAGTTCATGATCGAGAACGTCGGCCCTGTGCCGGCATACAGCGTAGGGTTTGATGACACGCTACCTGCAGGCATCGTCACGGAAACGAACGCCCCTGGGAATGCGGGAAGCTACGTCGTGGGAGCCCCCGCTGCAAGCGGATCGCTCGGCTTGAGCGATGGAGCCACAGCGTTCAACGCCCCTCTCGGGTTGACCGTAAATGCCGGCGAGACGCTGACAGCAACGTTCACTGCCATTGTCACCAGTGCTGTGGCCCAAGGCGATCAACTCACCAACACCGCTCACGCGTACGGCGAGCGGGAAGATGGTACGGCCATTCCACCGGAGAACGTGCTTCTTGGAGATACCAGTGATACGGATGCAGAAGACCCGGACGCCGATGACACGGGCATCGTGACCGTTGGCGTCCTCGTGCCAGCGCTGTCAGTGGACAAAACGATCACAGACATCACTCGCGGCGGTGCCAGTATCGGTATCTCAGGACCGGTAGAGCCCGGAGATGTTGTGTCGTACCGTTTCGCGGTCACAAATGTGGGCGGTGCCACCGCCTACGAAGTCGAGTTCTCCGACACGCTGCCTCCAGGCATGCAAACCGTGGTAGGGGGAACGTACTCGGTCTCGGCTCCAGCTGACAGTGGATCGCTCGGTCTGGCAGCGGGAGCTGTCACCTTCACCACGACGCTCGGCGCAACAATCGCTGGCGGAGCGGTGCTCGCCGCAGACTTCACTGCTGTGGTCACCAGTGGTATCGAACAGGGCGTCGATCTCGTCAATACAGCGGAAGCCATCGGATTCGATGGATTCGGAACCGAGATTCCAGATGCGAATCCAGCAATCGGAGATACGAGCGACAGCGATGCTGAAGATCCAGACGCAGACGATACGGGCATCGCCGTCATCGGAACTGAGAAGCCGGCCCTGTCCGTGGACAAGATCATCACCCAAATCATCCGCCGTGGGTTGAGCATTGGCATCGCCGAGCCGGTCGAGCCGGGCGACGTGGTTTTCTACAGCTACACGATCCGCAATGTCGGCCTCGGAACGGCCTACAACGTGGACTTCACGGACACCCTGCCTGTTGGCATGGTGACCGAGATCAATGCGCCGGGAATCGCCGGTTCGTATGATGTGACCGATCCTTCGGTAAGCAACGCACCGCTGGCCGGACTAGCCGACGGTGTGAGTGCATTCACAACAACCATCCATGCAACAATCGATGGCGGAGGCCAGCTCGTTGCCCAGTACACGGCCTACGTCACCAGCGCGATTCAGCAGGGCGTGGATCTCATCAACGTCGCCGCCGCTACGGGTGTTGATGGGGCAGGCAATCCGATTCCGAGTGAGAATGCTGACGTGGGTGACGTGTCGGATGACGATGCAGAGGACCCCGACGCCGACGACACAGGCATCGTGATTCTGGAGACGCGACAGCCTGCGCTCACGTTGGACAAACGTGTGACCAACGTGATTCGCGGCGGAGTCCCCATTGGCATAGTCGATCCACTGCTGTACCTCGATGTAGTCGAATACACAGTAACAATTCGAAACGTCGGGCTCGGGACTGCCTATGCCGTGGAATTTACCGATTCTATTCCTGCTGGATTGGAGACAGAAACGACCGCGCCTGGGAACAGCGGTAGCTATACGGTTTCCTCTCCATCAACAAGTGGATCGCTATTGCTGCCCGATGGGGCAACCACCTTCTCCACTTCGATCGACGCGACTCTCAATGGCGGAGCAGAACTGACCGCCGTGTACACCGTTCTCGTTACACCTTCCGCCGCGCCTGGCATCGATCTCGTGAACACAGTCTCGACAGCCGGAGTCGATGGCGCAGGAACGCAGATCCCCCCAGAGAACGCAAGTATCGGAGACACGTCTGACGACGATGTAGAGGATCCTGATGCCGATGATACGGGCATTGCCTCGGTACGGGTTGGCGCGCCAGCACTTGTCACCAGGAAGTCTGTCGTCTCCATCAATCGGCAAGGGACAACTCTCACAGATTCGATAGTTGAACCTGGCGATGTCGTGACCTACGAGGTTGCTGTCGCCAATGTGGGGACAGGCCCAGCACAGGCAGTCAATATGAGAGACATACTGCCTGCAGGGTTCCACTATCAGGGCCATACGGTCGCGTCCTGGCCATCAGGAAGCTCCACCAGTGATCCGACGGGGGTACCTGGTCCGACATTGGTATGGACTCTGAACGCAAATCTCGATTCAGGAGAGGAACTCGTCGTTCGTTTCGATGTCTTGGTGACGTCACAAATCCAGCAAGGCAAAGTCTATACGAACATCGTAATCGCAACCGGCAAAGATTCAGTCGGCACCCCGATTCCGCCTGACAACAGATCTGTCGCGCCAGAAGATGATGATCCGGACGATTCCAGTGCCGTCAGCCTGATGGGAGCCGTTCCCGCACTCATTACGGACAAGGCGATTCTCAATGTCGTTCGCAATGGCAGCTCACTAGGTGCCAAGGATACCGTACAGGCCTTTGATCTGGTGACCTACCAGCTACTCGTGACCAACGTGGGAGGTGGAACCGCCTATGAAGTTGGCGTGCGCGATGCGCTGCCCAGCCCGTTCTCCTTCGTATCCAGCAGCACGCAAGGGACGTGGCCCTATCGTATTGGCGTCTTCACACGCAACCCGACGGGCGCTCCCGGCCCCGCACTGCTGTGGGACACAGATGCGACGTTGAGCCCTGGAGATACGTTGACGCTGACATTCGAGGCGTTGGTCAATGGAGGTGTGAATCCGGGAAGTGTCTACACGAACGTTTTGGAGGCCGAGGGAACGGACGGGCTGGGAACTCAGATTCCGCCCAATCGTTCAGGCGATGTCCCCAGCGACACAGATCTCGATGATCGTGATGACGTTTCTCTGACCGGCATCGCAGAGGTTCCTGCCTTGGTGACGACCAAAAGAGTGACCGAGATCATCCGATCCGGCGCCCCGCTCTACGATAACCGAATTGAAGAGGGCGACATTGTTGAGTTTGCACTGACGGTGCAAAACGTCGGGGCAGCCACTGCGAGCAATGTCAATATCACAGATCAGCTCCCAACTGCACTCGGATATGTCGATGCCACGTCAAGCGCCGCTTGGCCACTTGGCAGCTCGTTTGCCGATCCTTTCGCAGGATTCAGTGGCTTGCAGTGGTCGCTCAATGCCACGCTGCGTCCCGGCGATCGTCTAGAGATTCGATTCCTTGCCTTCGTCACGGGCCCCATTTATGACGGGTCTGCCTATACGAATACCATGAAGGCGACGGGCCTCGACCCAAGCGGCACTGCGATACCCGAAGATCAAAGAGAATCGGTCCCCGGCGATGTCGACCCCGATGACGCCTCCCAAGTCACCCTCATCGGCAGATCCGCATATGCCCAAGGGGAAGGCGGAAGCCTCGTTCCGTTGCCGATCCTTCGCAAGACATCAGAGGTTCTCTCTGACAACGTCTGCGAGACATGGAATGCAACTGTGGACAGATTGTGGTTCCAGACGGACATTGCCATGTATGCCGCTGCTGAATTTGAACTTCTTCATTATGTTCCCGATGCTGCGAGCTTGATCCCTGAATCGTTGCTCCCAACGTGGATACGCACGGTCAGATCCGAAACGGCCGACTATGCATTCGACAATCTTATGCAAGTCGACGTGCTCTCCTCCTTGGGCGTTGGTTTGATCCATGCTCCGTTGATTCTGGAACAGGCTGAGGCCCGAAACTTGTCTGCCACGGCAATTCTGGAACAGCGACTGAGTGAATTGGCCACGAGAGCCGAAGTTGCCAATGCCTCACTGCCGTTGGCTGAACAGTGGATCTTCCTCGAATATGAAGGTGGAGAGCCCATTTATGACGTATGGGATGACGGGCTCTTGGGCCCTTCTGGACACTGGACTGTGACAGACGAGGATATTGTCGCCAGTGCGCTGGGCATGGGCCTAGTCAAACAGTCCATGGAGATTGAAACGTTGCTTGCCAGCGCCGTCCCGCTCGACCACTTCCTGGGATGGGTCCTCCTGGATATCCTTTCGAACAAAATCATCGCCCTGGAGAGCAATCTCACGCTTCGCCCGGACCACAACACACCCTATATTCCGCATGCGTCACGATGGAACCTTGATACGTCCGACACCACAGTCGTCGATGACGACAGCACTCTCTTCGATCAGCTATCGTTGCTCTGGGGATTGTCTGAGGCATCATCTCTTGTTGGGTCTTTGGAAAGTGCTTGGCCTGCAGAGGAAAGCGATCTTCGAAACCGGGTGCTCCATTCTGTCGCCAACGTCCTACACGAGACGCTTGTTGCCATCAACGCACTCCATCTCACAGCAGATCGGCAATGGATAAACAGAGTGGGTCCGGGACAAGCGAACGGCGATGCAGCCACAACACGTGACCTGGGTTTGCTCCTCGTGGCATTGGAGAGTGCACAGGATGTCGTCGCAGAGAGCGACAGGGAGATGCTTACTGATCTACAACGTCTCGCGATAATCGCCCTTATCGCGCGACAGAATGATGCGGGTTGGTTCTCGGTAGCCGAGACATCAATCCCAGAGAACGCGTGGGCTCTGTTGCCTCAATTGGCAGGGATTCGAGGGTTGGTTGCCGGATCCGACCTCGTCGTTGGTGCTTTGACCTCCGCACAATCTGCGTTCAACGCCCTGGACGACCGAATGTGGGTTGGCGAAATGGGATCCGGGCTGTACGCAAGCTTCGCAACCTCTGACGAGAAGGTCTATTGCTACACTCCCCTTGAGATTGGCCTAGCGACAGGTGCATTGCGTGAACTCGCGCTTCAATCAACAGAAGAACGCAGTGCTCACATCCTGAGTCGAATGAGCAGATTCATCCGAACGATCGTCGATGATGCAGCGCTCCAGTTGGCCAATGCTTCTCCTGCCAACGCAAGTTTTTCACACCTCAGTAGCACGGGAACGATTGCCCCGGTCTCCACAGATGGCATCCTCGGCCGTCTGGCCCCTGTGCTCCAGCAGAGACTCTGTCTGGATAACGAGAATCCCGGAGAGGATTCATGCAGGGGCTGGTCTGTCGTCGAGCGTGATCCTTGGTATCAGACGGATATCTCCATGTTCGCGGCCTTCGTGATCCAGGATCGCGTCGCAGCAATCGAAGACTACGCGGACGCCAACCTCAATGCCGTTACATTGCATTCAGGTCTGGGGATTCGATTCGACGACATGCCCGATTTACAGTCAGCCATTGAGGGATTCGCCTCTGAAACCAACTTCCCGCTGGTTGCCGATTCTTTGGCTCCAATCGCCATTCCGTATGCTGCGGGAAGCCCGGAAACAGGCATGAACACCCTGACCTGGAATCCCAGCACGTTCGACACGCGAGTCCTGGCGTCTGCTCAAGGCATGACGCTCCTACGCGAAGCACAGGAGGCGCGCCAGCTGCTCGATCTTGAAGACAGAGAATCGTATGAAGCATTCCGTCAGCGTGTGCTTCTGGCGTCGATCCTTCAAAAGATCGTTGTCTTGCGAGAACTGCAGCAGTTAGGCCCCAACGACGTCTCGTATGTCCCTCATGCCACGGCGCGGAACCTAGGTGCTGCGTATTCCTGGAATACGCTTGATCGCGGAAGCTCGATCTTCGATCAACTGTCGCTCTTGCTTGGACTATCTGAGACCTACTCACTGTTATCGGACTCGAGGATCGAATCGATCCTAGACGCGCAACCGTTCCCAAGCACGGACTGGCGAAGCATGGTTCTGGGACTTGCGGAGGACGTCATGCGCACACTAGAGGTTGCTCATCTCGACCCTGTGGCAGACATCCTCGTCGAAGAGGCCAGTCCGACGCTCAGCGGATGGATTCGCTCAGATTCCGTTTCCCTCGTCAATCTTGGCATGTTGGCAACTGCCCTAAATCATATTCTGGAGTCTTTCGGGGAGAGCTCCAGCATCGGGAGCCGAGCGCTGGTCCTCCTCTCCAAGGAAGTATCATTCCTCCGGGAGACTCTCGTGGATGCCCGCGGAGGATTCGACGAGTCCTGGCCTGTCATTCCTGAGTCGTCTGTTGATTGTGATCGTCAGACTTTCGCCGGACAAACCGCTGCATTGCGCGCGCTACAGATAGCTCAGCGCTGGCTCGGACTGAAGGCAGAGGTTGTCCTTGACGCATTCAAAACGCTTGATGCGCGATTCTGGGATCCGTCGCTATTCGTCTATCGGACACAAAGCTCGCTACTTGAATGGTGCGTCACCCCGCTCGATTTCGCCTTGGCAGTTGATGCGCTATCTCGTATGGCCAACCAGCTCACGGGTGTGGATCGATGGCAGCTCGAGACGAGGCTAGCGTCACATATCGATCGCATTCTGGACGGAGTCCCGCTGCATCTGCCGGGAGGCTTGGTTTCGTCTCAAGCCCCCTCGATCGCAGCAGAACGCTCGCTTGCCCCTGTATTTGACGCCCTCGCCTGCTTCCAATCGCCGGTGCTGTCGCAAGGGGCTGACTGGGCCGAGCCAGGCGACACGATTCGCTACACTCTTTCCGCTGAGAACATCACCGATGAGACGTTCTACAATCTGGTTCTTGAAGATCTCCTCCCTGCGGGGGTCACGGTCATTGCGACCGACCCTGTCCGCGAACAAGACAATCCCTTGATCCAATGGAGCTTTGACGATCTTCTGCCAACTGAAGAGCGTACGTGGCAGATTCTCGCTCGCGTCGATGCAGATACCGCAGTCGGCGATCTGCTTCAGAACTGTGCCACACTCACGTATGAGAACGTCGCGGGCGAGCCGCAACCTCCGCGTGAGGCATGCGCTGACGTCGAGATCCAATCGCAAGAAACGGGAATGGCTGGCGTTCTCGAAACACTTGAAGCTGAGTACATGACCGATGAAGCCATGCACCTGGCGACCGCGCTAGACGCGTTGGCCTGCATCCCAGATTTGAATTGGCGGTATGCAACACTGGCCCATGAGCTCGCAGATGAGAATGTCGGGGTCCTGTTAGGTGAATCTGGACTGGGTGTCCCTGTTCGCTACGCTCCACAACTGCCAACAACGGACAACCGCACGGTCAGTCTAGAAGACACTCTGAATCGTTTCACCCTTGCGTCAGATCTGCCTGAAATTCCTTCATTTGGCTCCTCAATCTTCCTGCCCTATGAAAGCGGCGTTCCTACCTTGGCAAACGGCTTGGGGTTCCCCCCTACCAGCGCCGTGATCACCCCCGCAGCTCTTGGTTGGACATTGGCACGCGAGGCTCAATACGTGGTGTCATGCGCCCGAACCGACACCCCCCTTCATCGCTACTTGGCGGCGTGGGTTCGATTCGCCCTCGACAATCAGCTCTCATGGATCGCGACGTCCACGATTCTCAACGAATCGGGGGCTCCGTACCTTCCTCATGCCCTGCGTGCAATCGTCGCAGGAGAAGATGTCTCCTATGGCGTCAGTGATACACGTAGTACGGTCTATGATCAGGCATCCCTGCTGATCGGATTGATCGCTGCAGCACAGCCTGGTGTGCTCGACAGCCGAGGGCAGCGATTGGCCGAGCAACTGGCCACGGAGACGTTCGAGCAGCTTGTTCGTCATTGGAATCCCGAGATTCGCGCATTCGCCGAGCCGCTGGAAACTGCAGACGCATCATCCGTGGCTCGATGGTATGATCACAGCATGGCGGCCAAGGCCATCGCGATGAGCAGGGATATTCTTACTCGCGAGCGTAGTACAGCAGATAGCATCCTGAGCGCCATGGCACAACGCGCTCTGGATCAAGGATCTGAGGTCCATGCCATTGAGGAAGCCAGTCGCCTCCTCGTCTTGATCCTCGCTGGTGATTCACTAGGTGATCTTGGTTATCAATCGGCTGTTTTGGGTGATTGGAGAGCATTCATGGCTCAGGCCTATAGGCCAGAGATCGATGGCTACATCCTCTCCCCGCAGGCTGTTCGAGGATGGGGCCACACGCCGGGACAGCTAAGCGTCATCGTCGATCTCCTGGCAGCTTTGGCCACCCATCCTTCTGAGCAAGCCGATGCGCTGCGTGCTGCGTCGAGGCTACTTCTGACCCATATCGTAGAGGATCGAGTGCAGCTGATCTCGCCGACCCATTTCTGGGATCTCCACACCCACAGCCGCTGTTTGGGCATTGCATCCGTATTTGCGAGGCATAGCGGCATTCTGCCCGTTTGGTTTGGGTTGATGCCCTAGGATCCCAAGCCCTGCCTTTGTGATCCCTATCACAGGCGAACGTCTCGTTCGCCTGTGTAGGGTTTCCCCGCATTTCATTGACTCTGCCATGACAATCAAAGCGTGGAGACGAACCGGACAAGACGATTGCTGCTGATTGGGATTTGTGCATTCATATCGCTGACAGGATTTGCGTTGACCGCGAACGGTCAAGGATCCAATCTAACACTCGGCGGGCTGTTTGACCTGACCATTACCACCACCCCGACCACGCCCGCCTCACTTACGAAAACGTCGATCAACCTCGTGCTAGGGTGGGGTGAGGCGTCGGCATCATTGGACGCTCGACTGTCGAATTCTTCATTCGATACGCTATCTCTTTCTGCCTCCGCTCCGTTGGGCGGTATCAACCTCAACTCGTCTCTTCGATTCAATCCTTCCACCGTCTCGTTCATTTCTTGGCAATCTGGAGCGACCTTCACGTTGCTGGATCTGGCATTCTCCAATGTCACCAGCGTTGTGGATCCTCAGACAAATTCCTACACACAGTGGTCTGTCACAGGAGCAGCTAATGACATCAGTTTCCAAGGCAGTATCAAGCTGGGAATCTGCCCCCTGGAATTCTGGGAGGCCAGCGTATGTGGAAACTGGGTTTGGTTTGACTGTTTCGCCACGATGGGGATTTGTGCTGCATTTGACTGCACGAGTGGATTTCGAAATATCACGACAACATTGACGGATCTTGTCCTGTTTGAGGACTTCTGGGGAATCAAGGGCACGTTCGATGCAGCCATCGTCTTCTCGGCAGAGGAGAAGGTTCTCACACCGACATTGAGATTTACCCCCTCCTGGTTCTTCTGTTCAGATATCGAATTGCTGGGGGAGATTGCCGTTGCGCCTCCGCTGACGATTCAAAATCTGGGCTTCTATGGAATCCGCGGCCAATGCACTGTGAGCGACTGCGTGACGTTCACGTTTGCAGATTCGCTGGATGATGCCAAGAATAGTTCCATCACGGGGAAGGCCGCTTATTTCGAACGATTCGGAATTTCAGCCTGCTTGCCATCATGCTGCGGATCAGAAGGCAACCTTGAGATCGACGCTTATTTTGAGCGCCCTCCGGCACCTTCGGGAACCTTGTTTGGCATGGGGCTCATTACCGTATCCTTTGAATTCCAGCTGTTCTCCAATTTTGCATTTGCCTTCGATGGAGAGTTTCCCCTTGCCAGCTCCAATTGGGAGTTGGCATGGACATTCCGCGTTCTCTGGTAGCAGCAAAGGCGTACACTCTACTGCAGAATGTCCTCTCCATACGAAGTACCGCAAATGTCGGCCTTTCAGCCATGCCACATCTCCAAGGCGGAGGGAACTCTTCTAGCTTGCCATGATCTGTCTGACGCAAATGCTTCGAATCGTTGCCGATTTCGATCGCCACACGTTACGGATTGGAGATAAGCTTGACGACGCGCATGACCCAGTAACTGCCCGCGGAAGCGACGCCATACTCTTCGTTGCTCACGCCGCCGTCTTCGGGAAGAATGGCGAGTCGAAACCCATCTTCCCAAGCTGGAACATCCGCGCCATCCATACAGAACGCCAGCACCATCGGATAGTCCGGATTCTGTATGCGCTCTGGATCGACTGTGATGCGATAGCCGTCACCTGCGACTACATCGATCGATGAATAGTCGGCATTCCCTACCAGATCAATCAGCAGAATGCCAGAATACACACCTTCGTCTCGCCAATTCCCGTATTGGTTTTCATAGCTGCCTGCTCGCGTCAGCACAGACATCGCCTTCATCTGCGAAAGCGTAACCTTTCGGACCTCGCCGCTCGCAGACACAATCTCAATTGAAGGACCTGGCGGTTCGCGCAAGCGCTGAACGGTAAGCGGGATTACACAAAGAAGAATGAGCAGAACGAAAGCGCCACGCGCCACCTGTTGCAGAGTCCAGCGCCGAATCATGCATACCTCCTCGCCGCCCACGTTCCAATGAGGATGAGTCCGCAGCACAGCCAGATGAGCAGGTCCTCCCTCGTCAGCGCAGCATGATGAGATGAAACCGTTCGTCGTGGATACAGCCCAAAGGCACGCCCCTTCATGGACATGGCGATGGTATCGACGCGAATGAGTCCAGAAACCAGGACAGGAATAAACGTGTATCGGATCGCTCGTCGAATGCCCCCAATCGACCGTACTGACGTCTGAATCCCTCTCAATCTTTGTGCCTCTCGAACAATGCGCAGCTCGTTGCGGAAGAACGGGACGAAGCGTAGTGCCAGAATCAGTGTAAACCCGTAGCGGTAGGGAACACCCCAGCGAATGAGCGCATTGGCAAAGCGATCAGGATCTGTGGTCAAGACAAACATGAAACTGGCAGACAGGACGACGAGAAATCGAAGTGCCATGTTCGCACCCGCAACAAGCCCGGCTGTGGTGATGGGAATCCCCATGCGAAACAGGATCTCTCCATCACGAATTGACAAGACCTGAGTGAGAAACAGCAGTGCAGCAAACAGGATGACAAAACGGAGCGACTTGCACCATGCCCATGCAGATCCTTCGGACCACGCGGCAAGGCCAAAGACGAGGAGAAGAGCCGCCATTTTGGCGCAGATGCCGCGGGTTCCAAGTACAGCAAGCATGAGGCATGCCAGCAAGAGGAGCCCTGTCCCTGGGTTAACCCGGTGCAGACCGCGAGTCCCAGGATGATAGACAATGCTTCGAATCATTGGTTGATGTCCCAAAAATCCGGCGTGAATGCCCCAAGGTCATCCTCATATAACTGGCTAAAGACGTCATCAGGGGGCCCAAAGATCACGCGTTCTCCAAGATAGAGCAGACGATCGCAAAGAACGGCGGCCATCGGAATGTCGTGTGTGACCAAGCAGATCATTGCCCCGCGCGAGCGTGCCTGCTCGATTTGGCCGACAATCCACGACACATTCTCGCGATCCTGGCCAATGAACGGCTCATCGAGAAGCAGCAGATCGGGCGCCCCGCGCAAAGCAGCCAGCACCGTCAACCTGCGTTGTTCGCCTAGACTGAGGGAGTGCGGCGCTGCCGCCGCCAAACCTGTCAGACGCGCAGAGGAGAGGGAAGCACAAAGCGTTGATTCATCGAGTGGCCCTTCAATCTCCAGGTCGCGATGAACCGTTCGCTCGAAGATTTGCTGATGCGGATGCTGAAAGACCATCCCCACGCGCAGCTCTCTCGATCGAACGATCGTTCCCTCATTCGGGCGCTCCAATTCCGCCATGAGACGCAGGAGCGTTGTCTTCCCCCCGCCGTTGGGGCCGATGATACCAAGGATCATTCCCGGCTTGAGCGAAAAGGAGAGGTCTTCGAACAATGGCTGCTGGAAACCGAACGATACGTGTTCAACACGCAAATCGGGCTGAGACCCCAAACCACGCGAGACGATTGCGTGATCTGAGGCGCGTGCGCGAGCAAGGCTGCCGACTTCTTCGTGGATGCGCGTCGCATCGCGCTCAACAAGCTTCCCCTGATCCATGATCCAAATCTCTGGATTCAACGTACGAAGCGGCAGCAATCGATGCTCAACCACAACCAGCGTGCATGCCGTCTGCTGCTGCAGCTTGTTCAATAGGTCAAACAAGTCTCTTGCGCCCGCTGGATCCAAATGGGCTGTTGGCTCATCCAGCAGGATGACCGACGGATGCATCGCCAGGATAGCCGCCACGGCGAGCCGCTGCTTCTCTCCCCCTGATAAAGAGGTGGTCTCACGCCCTGTGAGATGAGACAACCCCAGTGCCGCCAGAGAATCGGCAACGCGTGACGCCACTTCTGATTGCGGCAAACAGAGATTCTCTGGGCCAAAAGCCACTTCCGAATGTACCCGCAACGTACAGACCTGAGCATCCGGGTCCTGCTGAACCAGCCCGATAGCCACAGCCAGTTGTTCCAGATCGATAGCAGCCAGCAGTTGATCGTCGACTTGAATCTCTCCACTTACGTCAGCATGAATCATGTCGGGGATGAAGCCGGCCAGTGTACGAAGCAACGTGGTCTTTCCACAGCCCGACGGGCCGGTAATAGCCAGCGTCTGGCCTGGCTCAATCCTTGCTGTGAGATGATCGAGCGCCAAACGTTCTCGCTCAGGGAATTGAACGCAGAGATCCTTCACCTCGATGCGTGGGGCCTTAGTGGACAACGATACGCCTCACTTGCTGGACCCAATGTGATCCATCGTATGCGGCTGCCACCAATCGAATGGTGCCGTTCTCCAGCGTCAGAAGAAGTTCCCCATCTGCTTGGACAGCATCCCATGAGAATTCGATCTCGTACCCATCCGCGGCAATCACGTGAACGGAACTCACACCGGCATCTGGCTCTGCACGCTCAATGATCTGACGAAGCAAGGGCCCCGTATAGTCTTGCGCTGGCAGCGTCATCGTACTCCCAATCAATTCGGCGTGGATTGTCACAGCCGCAGCATCCCCTTCTGTCAGAGAATAGCTGTAGGGAGATGCGACAGATCCTTCGATGCTCACAGCGTCTGGAGTCGCAAATGGATCATAGACTGTGAGGTAGTACATTGCAGCTCCAACCAAGCCAATCACTACGACAAGCAGAGTCGCGCCGCGCCTCCACCAGTTGGCACGCTGCTGCTTCGTCCCGGATTCTGCCACAGATCGAATGAGGTGCGACTTGCGCAGCAGATCGTGCAGATCCCACGCCAAGTAACCGCCAAAGAACGCCCCTGAAACAAGGGCAAGCCCCGCCATGCCGGACAACAGGCTCAACGGGATATTGGCGAAGTAGATGGCCTGAAAGATGAAGACATTGGTTGCCGACGCAACAGCCCCCGAAAGCATCATCACGCCCAACGATCGGCGCGAAGTCATGCTCATTCCAACATCAATGAACAGCCCCTCGATGACGGAAACCAGCACGATGACGATCCCGTGTGTACCGCCAGAGAGGAATTCGACCAACCCTTTGATAAGCCCGGTCATCGTTCCAGATCCGAATTTTCGAATGATGACCCGAGCTAGCAGGGGCCAAAGCACGTGAACACCGGCGATCAACTGCCCGGCACCAAACGGAACGCCGAACAGCCGATTGATCAGGTTCCCAAGATAGCCAACGTACGTCGATAACACGCCGCCGACTGCAGAGAGCAACGCGATAAGCACGAGGTCCCGAAGATCGAATCGTGACCTCGTGCTCGACTTAGCCATGATATCCGCCTACAGCCCTAGCAGAATCTTGGTCAGGAACTTCACAGATCGAAGATTCGAGTCCTCGGGCAATCCGACAGAGTCATCAAAGACAAATCGCATGTACCCATTGCTGTCAGGATCCAGGAACACGCCATCTTTCTTGAATGCGACGATAAAGAGATCGTTGCGGGCAATCAGATCCGAGGTCACGGTCTGCGTGTACCCGTCGGAGGCCACCAGATCGATTGTGTATCCGGCCTGGGCCAGCACGTCGTTGAAGTCGGTGTCATTGTAGTGAAGGCCCAACGCGGCGGCAGGGAAGACGCCATCATCGACAAAGGCGATCAGTCGCCACAGCGGGATACCCGTATATTCGCTGGCGACACCTTTGCTGGTGACGGTCACTGTCGACACATGGCATGGACAGCCAACGCCCTCTTCCAACTCGGACCGAGAGAACGTTCGCTCCACAGCCCCTGTCAGCTCCAAGCCGTAGTCCACGTAGACTCCGAGAATCTCAATGAGTACGACCATCTTGGCAGACAGTGCGCTGGAGAAGTGCGTCGATTCGTCTCCTACCCTCACGATTCGGAAGTAGCCGGGGTCAAATGGCATGTAGTTGCCGTTTTCCTTGTAGGCAAGAATCCACGTTCCTTCTGAGGTGTCCTGAAATGTTTCCGCCGAGTAATTCATTGAGTACCCATCCGCGGCCGTCACCCGGATCGTTGCGTCGGAATTGACATTGCCAATGAACGTCGTCATGGGAACACCGACATAGCTTGCCATGTAGTCGGCATTGGTCGAGGTCGTGAATGTTCCCTGCCCTCCGAGCGTCTCAAATGCCTCTACCTCCTCCATCGTATAGGCAAGCGAATCGTCCCCACGAACGACAGTCAAGACGTTGCCGTCCGGAAAGCTGGCCGCGTCGGGGGCGACAACCTCGGGCTCAAGGGGGAGGGCGGAGCCATCATAATTGGGGACAAGATAGGCCACGCCTTTCACCATCATGCCCGTCGTGGACGGTTCCTCCCCAAAGTAATGGGAGAATTCCGACCCCAAGGCCGTCAACATGTCGTCATTGCTGAATGCCTCATCTTCAGGGAGAAAGACCAACATGGGTCCATCTTCCCAATCATCGCCCGATTCACCGTTTCGCTCCAAGGCAAGAATCGGAACACCAGCGACAGAGTCGCCAGAAAGAACGGACACGGGCACCTTCTTATACCAACCGTCAACAGCGACGATACCTAGCGAGTCGGCACCAGCAACCCCTCCCGCGGACTCAAGTATGGAAAGAACGGAAACACCCCGGTATGTATTGGAGCTCTTCCAATTCGCCCCACCATCGCCTGTTGCAGGCCCTTCATAGGCAACCGTTCCTTCGATGAGGGGAAAATCTCCCAAAAAAACCTCGACAAAACCTGCTTCAGTCTGCACATAAACGGCTGGCGAACCAGAAGCGATCGCTGCCCAAGCCAATCCCAAAACGAGGAGCGTACCAATCAACCATTGTCTGTTCATGTTCTTCCTTCCATGCGTTCAAGTGGTTCGGTCAACAAAGCCACCGGGGATATCGAAACAAACATCTCATCGCCAAGTTTTGTCGGCACATCATGGTTCGGTGTGCTCAGCGCAAGGGCATTCAATTCAATTCCGCCAACCTCAAGGACGAGATTCAACAGTCTTCCGACATTTCGGATCTTGCAGACTCGCGTGCGAAAGATGTTAGAGGGCATCCATGCAATGGATTCCGGGCTGGCGGAGAACATCAGGATCGCCTCTGGAGGCACAATGACGCGCAGAACTGCTGCATCAGAGAATGTCAGCAAGCACCAGGTCTCAGAGCCAATCATCGCTTTGCAGAACGCGCCGTCTCTCTCGACAACCGTCGCGACAAACTCGTTCTTGATCCCCGCGCGGTGACCCTCAGGGCGATACTCCGCCAGGTACTTCACCCGTTTGGCTTGTTGCATGCGCTCGACCCAAAGCAACTGCTCCACTGCCTCGCGCGGTGTGCCCGCCGAAACGAGCAGATCGACGAGATTGAGTGAGAGTAGTTCGGCCAAGCGTCTCATCTCAGGAAGCCCGGGAGCTGGACGCGTGCCATGTTCCATGCGAGATAGGCGCGTGAACTCAATCCCCGATTGGGTAGCCAATTGACGCAGGCTTAGACCCTTGTCTGATCGGGCTTTGTGAAGGATGTCAGAGAACTGAGCCTTGGGCATGAAGCGAGTCTATAGACTGTGTTGCCATTTGTCAACGCCCACCGCTCACGTGTTCCCAATCACTGTTGGGTGTCGTGGGATAGGCACGGATGCGTATAATACGGCCCCATGAAACGACAGTCCTTCCGCAAACCGAATGACCTGACAACGGGTCCAATCACGCGTTCGCTTCTGAAGCTCGCGTGGCCGGTCATGTTATCCAATCTCTTCCAAACACTTTACAACTTCACGGATCGATTTTGGCTCGGCAAGTGGGATACGGGAGGAGTCGGGGTTGGGATCGCGGCAGTTCAGCTGTCTTTCCCGCTGGTGTTTCTATCCATCTCTGTAGCCAGTGGGTTCACAGTTGCAGGCATGGCGCTCATCTCCCAGTACACCGGCGCCAACCGTGAGCAGGATGCCAATCTAGCCGCCAGTCAAGTGTTCTTGTTTAGCGCCATCTTCGCTGTTCTGCTTGCCATCGCGGGCTTCTTTGCAGCCGGGCCTGTCATCTCGTTGATGGGCGCTGAGCCGGCATTGGCAACAGCGGCGACCACCTACCTAAGGATCATCTTCATTGGTGCGCCACTCATGTTCTCAACTTTCTTGTTCGCTGCCATTCTGAATGGGAGCGGAGACACGGTTTCGCCCATGATCTTGATGGGCATATCTGTAGTGGCCAATGTTCTTCTAGATCCATTGCTGATTCTCGGATGGGGGCCGTTCCCAGAGTGGGGCGTGACTGGAGCAGCCGTAGCCACGGTCATCTCTCGGGGATTGGTTTCTGTGGCCGGATTTTACTTGTTGTTCTCAGGTAGACTTGGTATCCACATTCGGGTGTCGCACTTGAAGCCGCGCTGGCCTATGATCCGCCAAATCGCGAGCATCGGGACCATGTCCTCGATCGGACAAACAGGGACTGCTTTGGGGTTCACCATTCTTAACGGGGCGTTGGCCAATTTGGGGACGAACGTGATTACAGCATTTGGGATCGGGACTGCGTTCATCTCTCTCGTGCTCATGCCCGCCACGGGATTGGGTCAAGCCACGGCCACCATGGTCGGGCAGAATCTCGGAGCAGGCAAGCCAGGTCGCGCGCGCCGGGTTGCCTGGGACAGCATGCTCATCGCAACCGTAATCCTTGCGGCAGCTGCTGCTCTGGTCATTCCTTTCCGGCCGCACCTCATCCAGGTCTTTAGTTCCAATGCCGAAGTCGTAGCGATCGGCGTTCGCATGCTTCTCTTGGTTGGGTTTGCTTTCCCGTTCATGGGGATCATCCAAGTCATCATTGGCGTTTACCAAGGATCCGGACACACGGCCTATTCGATGTTCTTCGGCCTGTTCCGCCTTTGGGGGTTGCGCATTCCGCTCATCTATCTGCTGGCCTACGTATTGTCGTGGGGATCCAACGGAGTCTGGTGGGCGATGTTTTGGTCCAACCTCGGAACAGCCCTCGTCTGTTTGGGATTCTTCCTCACGGGCAACTGGGCTCGCCGAGTGATTGAAGCCGGTTCCGACGAAGGCGCTGCCGTCTAGTTCCTGTGGCCTTGCGCCGCCCCAATGTTGCCCCTATTCTCTTGCGATACTAACCCGCCTGGGAGGGAGGGAATATGCCGACTATCACCATTTCAGAAGCGCATCAGCACATCGGACAGCAAGTCACCTTACAAGGGTGGCTCTACAATAAGCGCTCTAGCGGGAAGATCCTGTTTCTGCAGATTCGCGACGGCTCAGGAGTCATTCAGGCCGTGCTCGGTGTGTCAGACAATCCCGATCTCTTCGAGAAAGCGAGCCAGCTACCGCGGGAGACCTCGTTCATCGTGCATGGTCGTTTGAAGGAGGATCATCGCTCATCGATTGGTTGCGAGTTGCTGCTGGAGGATCTAGAGATCCTGCATCAGCCGACTGAAGATTTCCCGATTGAGCTGAAAGAACAGACGCCAGGCTTTCTCATGGATCATCGTCACCTGTGGATTCGGACAGGGCGGCAGGTTCCCGTTCTTCGCATCCGCGATGCCGCCTTCCGAGCGTTCCGCGAGTTCTTCTATCAGCGCGGCTTCGTAGCGACAGAAGCCCCCATCCTAACGGGTACATCCGTCGAAGGCACGACGACACTGTTCGAGCTTGACTATTTCGGGGTCCCTGCCTATTTGGGACAATCTGGCCAGCTTTATTTGGAAGCCACCGCCATGGCACTCGGGCGTGTCTATTGGATCGGCCCGGCATTCAGAGCCGAGAAATCAAAGACACGAAAGCACGTCACTGAGTTTTGGATCGCAGAAGCCGAAATGGCGTTCTATGATCACAAGGCCAACCTTGAGCTACAAGAGGACCTCGTTCGCTTCATCGTAACCACAGTGATTGAGGAGAAGGCCGCTGAACTGAAGGAGCTTGAGCGCGATGTGGACCTCCTTCGACGTGAAGTGGCTGAACCGTTTGCTCACATTGACTACGGAGAAGCCGTGACGCTGCTTCAAGAGCTGGGACACGAAGTCTCATTCGGGGATGATTTTGGGGCGCCTCAGGAAGCCGCATTAGGAGATCACTTCAAGAGGCCCGTGTTTATTGAACGATTCCCTGTGGAAATGAAACCGTTCTACATGAAACGCGACCCATCCGATCCGTCTCGCGTGTTGGCTGCAGACCTAATTGCCCCTGAAGGGTATGGGGAGATCATTGGAGGAAGCCAGCGTGTGGACAGCGAAGCCGATCTTGTTGCTCAGCTGAAGCAGGCAGGACTCGCTGTCGAACCCTACCAGTGGTACGTCGATTTGCGAAAGTATGGTTCTGTTCCTCATTCAGGATTCGGAATGGGATTGGCACGCGTCATCACCTGGATTACGGGCGTGTCACACATCCGCGAAGTCATTCCGTTCCCTCGACAGATTAATCGACTGTACCCTTAGCCTGCTAGGAGGGTTCCAGACTGGCATCTACGAAGAGGCAACTCGAAACAGAATGTCCACGGCGTAGGTTCCCTGTGTTGTCGCGATAACAGGATTGAGGTCCAGTTCAGCGATGTTCGGGCAGTCCGTGGCCAATTGACCCAGTCGTGTGATGATATCCGCAAGTGATTCAAGGTCGACAGCCGGTTGTCCGCGAAACGCCTGCAATAGGGGGAATGCCCGAATCGATCGAATCATCGTTTCGGCTTCGGATTGAGAGATAGGCGACACACCGAAAGAAACGTCGCGTAGCGCCTCAACCAATGTTCCGCCAATGCCAAACATGATGGCCGGCCCAAATGAGGGATCTCGATCCAATCCAATGATTAGCTCTCGTCCGGCCAACATCTTCTGCGCAAGAATCCGCGCGTCGGCCATTCCAAGGTGATCAATTGTCTCACGCAACTGCAAGAAGGCTTCGACGAGTCCGCCATTTGTTTCAATGTCCGTGATCACGGCATTGGCCTCGAATCGATGCAAGAGCTGGGGGGAGTCAATCTTGAGAACGATCGGCCCGCACGCTTGCTTGAGGAATACAATACCGTCTTCCAGTGACTCAATGTAGGCAAAGGGACAAACAGAGAGACCATAGGCAGCCAGAATCTCTGCGCCTTCACCAAAGCTCAAACCAGTTCTTCCTTCAGCCGCTGCTTGCTCAAGAATTTGGCCCGCAATCGCCCGGCCATTCGCCGTGGAGTAAGCCTCATTGGCGGACTGAGCTTCCACTTCCAGCGCCTTCACGCGACACAGTACGTCGACTGCACTGACTGCAGTCTCGGGCATCACGTAGCTGGGGATCCATTGCTCTTGCAGACGTTTGACAAGCGGAGTCACCATATCGCTGCGACTCAACGTGCAAACCAAAACGGGCTTGGTCGGCATCTTCGCGAGAACCCTCAAGATACCGTCGGCCACATTCTCCACAGGCTCGTGATAAACCATCGGGGGTCTAAAGATAACAATGGCTGCGTCCACTGAAGGCAGCGTTGTCTCCAAGGCCTTTTCGTAGTGTTCGCTGCTTGCCGTGGCGATCATGTCCACCGGATTGCCGTATCCAGCTTCTGGAGGAAGGAACTCGCGAAGCTTCATCTGGACTTCATCTGAGAGCGCAGGAACATCAATGCTCAGGCGCTCACACGCGTCGGCAGCTATGATCCCCGCACCACCTGCATTGGTCAGAATGACCACTCGGTTTCCTGCAGGCAAAACTCCCTTCTGTAGCACACGCAGTGCACTGAGTGCCTCGTCGATTGTCGTCACACGCAAGGCCCCACACTGGCGAAGGAAGGCATCAACAATGGCATCTGGGCTGGCCAGCGAGCCTGTATGGGACACTACAGCAGCTGCTCCCGCTTTGGTCCTGCCTGCTTTGAGCACGACGACAGGCTTGTCTTGATGAATGGACTCAAGGATTCGGCGAAATTCGTGGGGCTCTGCGAAGCTCTCTAGATACAAGAAGATCGCTCGACACTGAGGGTCGTCTGCAAGCAACCGCAAGAAGTCGTTTTCAGTCAACCCGGCTCGATTGCCTAGATTAATGAAGGTCGAGACACCCAGCCCTGCGTCTTCAAAGGTCTCCAGGAGCGTCTCCCCGAGTGATCCGCTTTGTGAAATGAATCCGATGCCTCCACCAGTAAGGAACCAGCGAGAGAAAGAAGCATTGAGCTTGATGCCTTCAGAGCGGTGAATGATGCCCATGCAATTGGGTCCTACAACATTCAGATCATAGCGAGCGATCAAATCCCGCAATGCCGACTCCAATCGTTCGCCTTCTGCCCCGGCTTCCTTGAACCCGGCAGTAACAATCACAAGATGACGAATGCCCCGTTCTCCACACTCTTCAACTGCTTGGAGAACCAGGCTTCGGTTGATTGCCAAGATGGCAAGGTCAGTCGTGTCTGGTAGTGCGCTGATCGAAGGGTAGCAGGCAAACCCAAAAACGGTTTCGTATTTAGGATTGACCGGGAAGATGTCTCCGGAGAATCCGCAGGAGTGCAGATTCTGCAAGATCGTGCCCGCAACAGAGCCCTCGTTGGGGCTGGCTCCAACAACAGCTACAGACTGTGGCTTAAGCAGCTTCGATAGGTCGTTTTTCATTGATTCTCATGCCTTTCACGATCAACCAGACAAGTGCCAGGGCGATCAAGAGATCTCCGATACTAAAGGCTGCAGAGAGAGGAATCCATTTCGGAACATAGAGGAGGTCGCCAAGGAGGTTCAATCGCGTGTCTGCGGACATCAGAGCCAGGTTGGAGTAGGCCCCCTCGCGGGTTAGCGTCTCGGCAAGATTCGATAGACCTGCCTGTTGCAATGCATTGGCCGATGCGGGCATGAATCCGCCATTTGCAGCAAGGACGGCGAAATTACACACCGCTCCCAAGCCCAGAGTAACGATTGGCAGAAGTCGGCAGTTGGCGAGGATCCATACCGCGAGCAACGCATACGAAAGGATATGAAGTGGCGCAGTCGCAAACGGGATGAGCGCGTCAGACGTAAACACAGGGAAGATCAGGAGTTGGATCAATAAGGCAGGAAACAGCAGGCCCACCCACCTCAGTGGGAGCTTTCCAAGATTGGCGATCTTTCCTCTGGCAAGAAGACCGATTAGGAGCCCAACGGGGATGACATACAAGAAGAACATAGATACCGCTACGCCTCCACGCTCTCGGGTGTCGGGATTATCCTAGGCACCGCTGGCTCTGCAGGCATCGCGTCAATGACGCGAATCAGTGCCGAGGCAACATCCGGATCCAAGTCGATCTCAGTCATGTCCTCAATCATCTGTCTCGTCTTTTCCAAACTGAACGCCTTTCGGTAGGGGCGATCCGTCGTTAGTGCGTTATAGATGTCGGCTGCAGCAATAATCCGGGATATCAGAGGTATTTGCTCGCCCTTCAAGCCATCAGGATATCCCGTTCCGTTCCATCGCTCATGCTCGTGCCGAACGGCCTCGGAGACGGACGCATAAATTTCGATTCCGGCAATCAGCTCTGCACTCGTCACCGGGTGTTCACGCATCGTGACCCACTCTTCTTCAGTCAATTTCCCCGGCTTGAGGAGGATGGAATCCGGAATCGCAACCTTCCCAATATCGTGGACTCGAGCGCCCACGTCAATCTGCTCAATCTCACGCTGACTGAGTCCCATCTCCTGTCCAATCCTGACCGCCAATTCAGCTACCTCTACGGAATGAACGGCCGTGTAGTGATCGCGGGCATCGAGCAATTGTGAAATTCGTTCGAAGGTGTTTCGTGCCTCGGTCTGCAATTTCACATATCCCCTAAAGGAGATATGCACCAACGTAAGCGGGAACAGGGCCAGGAAGACGTGCCAAACTGAGATCGTATATAGAGAGGTCAACAGAAGAGCGGATACGCACAAAGCCAGGTATTGCATGAAAAACTGCCGGATGCTCCGGCCGAGAGACTGGAGGAATGATTTGTTCTCTGTTATCGCAATGACACCCGTTACGAAGGACAAATTGGAAACCAAGTAAATGGCGAAGACTGCGACAGCAAGTCCTATGTCTGCGGGATGAATCAACTGCAACGTTTCGCGATTGAACGCTTTGAGAAACAGGCCAGCCAATGTTACGGTAATCACAAGTTGACTGACATTGAACACTATTTGAATAACCCCGGATGATCCTCGCTTTTCTGAATTCAATCGCAAAAGCAGTTCTGAAATGAGAGAAGAAAGGAATACTGAGATAACTGCAAGATACGGGCCAAGGATAAAGACAGATGCAAGGCAGATGGCGATGGAGCTTGAGATTTCCCATTTGTAGGCTGGGACCCGTGTCGCATAGACTTCGGCAAGGACTGCCAATATCACAAACGCTACAAAAAGGGAGACTGTTCCCCCCCCCGCGAAAGCGCAGTGCGTAACTGAGTGTGCTAGGGATAGCAGGGCTGACACCGCCAGAGCCGCAACATATACGTAAGCAACACTCATTCGTCTCATCAGTCCCCTTAGGTCAGAGAGCACAATCTTACTGTGAAGTTTGGTCCTCGACTAGCACTTCGCCAATATCCGATCGATACCCAAACCCTATTCCATCTGCAAGAGCGTGCTTCTTCTCATTCGGGGCAGCTTATACATCAAGCACAATCTATCGTTGTTGCGGACATCACCCATTATTATGACGACTGGTTACAGCTGTATGAGTATTGCAGTGACTGAAAGCGGGATCAGTTTCACTCTTCGAGCTTCCGCAGGCAGCACAACAACCTTGCCCTGCTCCACATTCTCAATTGAGCAGATCGCTGGTCCAGAAGCTTCCCGTCAGCAATTCTGCGATCCTACTATCCACCGGTCGGCGGATCCGGACTCCATTTGATGTTCTCAGCCAGTACAAGGATCAATGTCGCGATCGTCAGCAAGTAGTACATCGCCTTCCCACTAAACAGCTTTTTCATTCTCTCTTCTCCCTTCTTGTTGTATCCGCCCCATTTCATG
>Ga0180007_10001180_pt1 | contig 37300 bp, 37 predicted proteins | sample MM_PC_MetaG_FD_121122 | JGI IMG/M metagenome (GOLD analysis project Ga0180007, IMG submission 121122) | Groundwater microbial communities from the Aspo Hard Rock Laboratory (HRL) deep subsurface site, Sweden - MM_PC_MetaG | ecosystem: Environmental > Aquatic > Deep subsurface > Groundwater... | reverse complement strand
CATAGTCCCTTACTGCACTCAGTTTGAACTCTTCTGTAAATCTACGCCGTACTGTTACTTCTCTTTGGTTTTTTGACATCTGTTGACCTCCTTTTTTCGGTCAACCTATGCTAGGGAAAGACAGAATAGTGAATAGTGAAATAAATGAAATTGATAAACTCCTTAAATCCAAATTCATTTCTGTCTACTGCTTGCTCCCTACGCATTTCTGCTTACTGCTTACTTCTTCAAGATGCTCCTCTTCCAAATAAAACTACTGGAATCGTCTTTAGAAGTATTTTAAGATCAAGCAACAGTGACCAATTATCGATATACTCTAAGTCCATCCTTACCCGTTCCTCAAAATCATTTACTGCATTTCTACCATTGATTTGCCAAATGCAGGTTATTCCGGGTTTGAAACTTAATTTTCTTCTCTGCCAACTTTGAAATTTGCTAAGTTCATTGGGAAACACAGGCCTTGGACCAACCAAACTCATATCTCCCTTTAATACACTAAAAAGCTGAGGCATTTCATCAATGCTAAATTTTCTAAGAATTCTACCAATAGGTATTATTCTCGGATCATTCTCTATTTTAAATACCGGCCCATTGATTTCATTTTTATCTACTAGTTCATTTTTTAAAAGATCAGCATTCTTCACCATAGTTCTTAATTTCCAGCTCTTAAAGGGTTTTTTGTTTAACCCCACTACATTCCAATTATATAGGATTGGTCGACCATCCGTAATCCAGATGCCAAAAATCGCGAATAACATAAAAGGTGTAAAAAAAATAATTGCAAGAACTGAAAATATTATATCAATCAAGCGTTTACTGTATAACTGTATTTCAGACTGCGCCACCATATGGAAGCTAATAATATTTTGTCCAAAAACATTATCAACGGTTACCCTTTTAGTAATGTAACCCAGAAAATCTGAATTAAGCCTTACCATTACTCCTTCACGTTCACAGATTTCAATTATTCGTTTTATAGAAGCGAATCTGTCCGTTGACAGAGTGATCATCAATTCATCAGGGATATTCTTTTTTAAAACTGACTCTAAATCATCGATCAATCCTAAAACTTTAACCCCTTGTAACTCTTTCCCAACGTCACTTCCGGAATCTGTCAGAACACCAATGATATCCAAACCCCAACTAAAATTATTTTCCACAGATTCAATAAATTGACCAGCATTCCCATTCGCTCCAACCAGGAGAATCTTTTTTCTGTCAAGCCCTTTTTTTCTGATAAATGAAGCAATAAAAAATAATATCGTTTTTTGAAGCGAAAATATGACAAGACTAACGAAGAAATAAACTATCATTAAAGTACGGGGAAACTCCCTAAAACCAGCGAGAAAGATAATTACTACCGCAATTAGAGATGTCAGTAAACATACTTTAAGCACAATACTATATTCCCTTATTAAAGATGTAAATCTTTGATAACTATAGGCTTTATATCCTTTGAATAGGATAACTGTCAAAACACAGATCATTAAGGCAAGACTAAAATAAAAATAGCTGAATTGAGTTGGAACTCTAAAAATCGAAGGATCCAGTTTAGATAGATATTCTGATAAATAGTAGGATATAATCAATCCCAAAAACGCAGTTATAATATCTGCAAACTGTGCTATTCTATGATGATATGTTGAGCGCCAGATCATTTAATGTTTTTATAAAAAGTGTCAATTTTATTAACAATTCGATTCCAATTAAAATCTGTTTCAGCCAGCTCTCTTGCATTGACACCAAATGTATTTGCCTGTTCTTCATTCAGTAGTAATTCCTTTACCTTTCGAATAAAATGCTCTGTATTGTCATCGACCATAAATCCAATTCTATATTTTTCAAATGTTTCTCTCAATACATCCAATTTTGTACATAAAATGGGTCTCCCAACTGCAAGATAGTCATTCAATTTTGAGGGCCAAATTCCATTTCTGGCAACAGATTTGCCATTAAATGGTAGCATAAGAATATTGCATGCCGACATATAATAGTTCACTTCTTCATATGTAATCCATCCAGTTGTTATGAAAAATTCTTTGGCGCCATCATCCAAATATTTCTGATACTTAAAAGCTGGATTACCAATTAAAATACAATAAATTTTTCCAGGTATGTTCATCTCATTTAAATGTTTTACAATATCATTCAGTCGAATTATAACATCCTCGCGTAACCTGCCCGTATAGCCTAAATAATATGCACATTTATTAAGCTTAATTTTCTCCCTGGCATATTCAATATGGTAAGTTTTAATATTGTCGATATCGCAACCATGTGTAATGGTTAGTACTTTCGATTTTGGCGAATACTCTAATGCTCGATTTGTTAATGGTAAGCCCAATCCAATGCTACCATCGGCAAACTTTCGAAATTTCTCCTCAAAGAATGTCTCAATTGGCAACATAAACCATTTTATATATTTACTTCTCTCAGTCGCAGTACCATTCTTTCCAAACCAATCTAACCACTCAATAACTAGTTTCGACTTGAAGAAGTATTTTGCTATCAAAGCTGGAAATATTACTACAGGTCGAGTATCGAGTGCATGGACCATATCAAACCTCTCTCTCCTGATATAAAAACATCTGCGCAATATATTATAAAGATCCCAGCCATTTCTTGCACTTCCAAATAGTAGATCTGGGAATTCAATTAATTTGACTTCATCGACTATACTTCTATTAACTCTCAACAAACTCTTTTTTGAAGTTGAAAAAATTGACACTTCATGACCTAACTTTGCCAAACCCTTTGAAATATGCAATGCATGAAAAAACGCGCCGCCTCCTTTCCATGAAACTGAATGAACAATTAGCAAAATCTTCAATATTATGATTCCCGGTTAATTTGTTTGTATATCCAATCATACTGTTCTTTTAATCCAGAAGATAAATCAGTTTTAGGTCTCCAACCAAGTACATTTCTTGCTAACGAAAAATCTGCTGCTCTGGATTTATCACCCTCTGGTTTTGTGTTATCATATTTAATTGCAATGTTTTTACCAGAAAGTTTTACAATTTCTTCTGCAATTTCAGCAATTGTAGTACAAATACTCGGGCCAATTTGGATTGTATCCTCTTGCCAGCCTTTTTTTATCGCTAAATAAATAGCCTCCACAACATCATTAACATGAACAAAAGCTCGTCCCTGTTTACCAGACCCCCAAACAATAAAATCCTCTTCTGGATAATTTATTGCCTTACGAATCAAAGACGGAATGACTTGACTTTTTTCTATACTAAAATCACAGGGGGAACCATAAACATTATGTAACATTAAAGACAAACTTGGTATATTAAACTCTTGTTCCAAGAGCTTTGTTTCATATTGCCCCATTAACTTACTCCAGCCATAAGCTGATTCAGGGTTTGCTGGGAATAATTGACTCTCTTTTAATTGCTTTGATTGGAGTTCATTTTGTAGACTTTCTGGGAAACTACATGCAGTACCAACATATAAAAAGCCTTTTATTTTAGAGTTTTTAACTGCATTAATTACATTAGAATTAATTAGTAAATTCTGCCGAAAAATAAAAGACTGGTTATCAAATACGTACCCAATACCCGCCACAATATCCGCTAAGTGAATTACGTAATCAATATCATCTAGTAAGTGGTCTAGTGATCCTTGGAAACTTAAATCGATTGCATAAAAATTATTATCGATATCAAACAAAGATTTACCATATCCAAAATTCAAATAATCAAGTTTGCCACGCCAAAGATTATCCACAACAGTAACTTGGTTTTTCTCACTAATTATTTTTTTAACCAAATTACTACCGATCATACCAGCACCACCAGTTATTAAAATTTTACTCATTTCTAATTGTCCTCATTAAAACAAAAATTATTAAGGTAAAAATTTTTGTTTTGTTTACATCATTAGTAGAATTAGTTATTTGCAGTCAAAACTCATTCCAATTTTCAGACCAGAAAATCAACTTTCTATTTCTGCAAATATTTTAGGATAAATGTTACTTTATATTATTGTTAACTTATTTATAGGCTTATTTTGGTGAAAAATCAGCTGAATGAACAGTATCACAAGACTCAAAAATGATATAGTATAAAATTTTTAAGAAACGAAATATTTTTATGAACGCAAATCGTGGATAGCTACTTTTCAGAATTGTATAATAGCGTAGAAAGATCAACCTTTTCGAAAACATTTAGCTGACCGTTAATTGTGGCATCCTTTATGATTTTTTTTTCATACTCAAATACTCGTTTAGCAATTCGATAAGCGTACTCCTCAGATTTTAAGTCTGGTGCATCCCAAGTCATATTAGGTTTATAATATCCCTTAATAAAATGATTTTCTTCGTTTCCATCACTTAAAATAGGGACTCCTACTTTTTCATCAGTGTTATATGTATGATCTTTTCCGATTAAATAAACCTCATCAAACCCCATAAAATATGCTAACTGAATACACGCGTAAGTAACTGTCTTACCACTACCGTACGGCTCCTTAACTAAATCTTTAGAAAACTTGGGATTTAATTTTTCTTTTAAGAATATGTGCCTGTTTTTATGCTTAAAAACATTCCTCAAGTCCCAATTGTAAAATGCGGGGAAATCTATATTATCATAATCATCCGTAAATTGAAGCGTCTGTGATTTTTTATCTATACAAACTAAATATGTAGGTACGAAACCATTTACTTCCTTCATCAAATATATTCTGTTCATACCGATTGTTATCTCATTCTTTAATTTTCCAAAGTCGACATACTTTAAACTCGGACCGTTAGCTATGATGAAGACTCTTTTACCAGCATGAATATCTTTATATTTAGCCAATCGATTTCTATTCTCCTCAGCAAATCCAAAAGGTAGTTTCCACAAAAAAAATTGTGGGATATTAGCTAACCTCCTGAAAAAGGCTAAAATAATTCTTTTAAAGGTGATATCTTTTCGTGCCAAAGTGAAAAATCTTTTGATATTTTCCATATATTAGAAATTCCTCTACTTAAATTAAATAGCTAACTATTGACGAATAGTAATAAAAAAATCAATATTGTAATAACTCAAATCTTTTTGTTAAATCTTAAGAATCAGGCAGTATATTTTTTTCCAACTCTTCCTTCATTATAGATTTCAACCAGTAACGAGAATATTTTAGAATTACTTCAACAACATAACTTCATGTTGCATACTAATAAGAATTATATTGACTTAGTCCAAAATAAATTCATTTTATTCAATGATATCTTTTAAAAAAACTAACAATAATAATTATTTTTTTATGAGACCGTTATAAAATGATTTTTGTATGAGAAAAAAAGTTTTCAAATCATGTTTATATTTGCTTGTCAATAGAAAATGGGCATTCATTCTAAAATAGTGGTAAAAAATAAAAAAAGTGGATGAGATAGTTTTTTGATTTTTAAGAAAGTAGACTAAATTTTTAGTTCTATACTCAATATAAAAATTTGAAAAAACATTTTTATTTTTGTTTTTTTCGCTCGATCTGGTCAAACTTCCAACTTTATGAAAAAAACTAACATCATCCAAGTACACCAACTTATGCGAACCATTTTTTAATATTCTATACATAAAATCTACATCATCAAAATAAACGAAATAATTTTCGTCCATCAATCCAACGTCGCGAATAACCTGAGTATCAAGAAGAACACAGCAGGTAGGCGCATACGTGATCACTTCAATATTAGAATATTGACCAATATCTTTTTCCCCAATACCTCTATGTGATGGTGTGTAACCTCTATATTTCGAAAGGAATCCGCCTGCATACCAAATTACATCGGGCTCTGAGAAATATAATATCTTAGGCACAACAAGTCTACATTTTACGGATGACTGTACATTCAATAACTTAGAAATTAAATTAATTTCAAATTCGGTATCATTATTAATCAATAGAATTTTCTCACACCCATCCTTCATTGCTGCTGAGATACCTATATTATTTCCAGAAGCAATTCCCAAGTTTTCCATATTAACAAACAATTTAATTCTATTGTCTTTGTACTTTGATAATAAAGATAAAGTTTTATCTCGCGATGCATTATCAATAATATATAAAAAATAATTGGAGTAGTCCTGAATTAGAATACTCTGAAGAAAGCCTTCAATAACTTTTTCGCTGTTGTAAGTTACTGTGACAATACCGATAACGGAATTCATTTGAGAATACCTGCGTTTTCCATCTCTCTCAAAGATAATTCATAATTATCTACTGTTAGTGCTTCACCCTGGACCCAGTTGGTAAAACGAGAAATACCCTCCTCCAAAGTTATTTGAGGATGAAAATCTAGTGACTTCCTAATTTTTGATATATCCGCAAAGTTGTTTCTAATATCACCAAGACGAAAGTTACCAGATATATTTAATTCAACATCAATTTTGTATTTTTTTATTAAAATGTTTGCCATATCAATAACCGAGGTTGCAATACCCGACCCCACATTAAAAACATTATTTCCCGAAATATTCTTTTCAATGACATACTCTAAGGATTTTATAACATCATCAATATAAACAAAGTCTCTGCTCTCTTTTCCATCTTCAAAAATATTGATACTCTTCCCCCTCAAAATTTGATTTGAAAAAATCGATAATATCCCTGTATAGGCGTTGGATAATGATTGACCTGGTCCGTAGACGTTCTGAAATCGCAAAATTGATATTGGAATTTTTAAAGTACTCGCAGTTGAAGCTAGTATTTGTTCCTGGCATAATTTTGTAATCCCATATATTGATATTGGATTAGTTTGCGACTGCTCATCAGTCGGCACAGATGATACGTTTCTATTACAAAATGGACATTTTATGTTAAAATCTTTTTTCAGTAAATTCAATTCAGTACGAAGTGAAGGGTAAACATATTTGTGATCTGGACAAGAATACTTCCCTTCTCCATATACAGCTCTCGAAGATGCTAAAATAATTTTTTTTATTTTTCTTGATCTATCGTTAACTAGTATATCACCTAGCAATGCAGTTCCTCTCAAATTAACGTCAACATATTTCTCCATATTATACATTGACTGACCAGTGCCAGTCTCAGAAGCTAAGTGAACAATAATGTCACAACCATTTACCGCTTCAGTCAATTCTGACTTTGATCTGATATCCGCATGAATAAAGTTGGATATATTTTCAACTTTTTTATATAAACTACTTTTTCTATAATCCCCATGTATTTGTTCAGATAAATTGTCAATAATTGTAACATCATAATTTTTATTTACTAAACTCTGAGTTAAGTGTGAACCAATAAAACCAGCGCCACCTGTTATTAATATCTTTTCTTTCATAATTATTTCAGTTTGTTAAAAAATAAGCTGGATAAATAATTTGTTTTACTTTTCAATTGAATATTTTATAGGTAATTGTTGATAATTTTGAACAACATTTGCATAGGAGAAAGATAAGCCAAAAACCAAAAACAACATATTTTGGGAGTACGTTGCACCCATCATGTTGAAAACAAATGCAAAAAACATTAGTACGATAGTTTTTTTTTCAATTTCTGGTTTAGAAACAGCGAGGTTCTTAAAAAATTTCATGATTATTACAAAATAAAGAATGATGCTGAACACACCATAATTTATAAATTCTTGAATGAAGTAGTTTTCAGAGGAACTTGAAATAAAATATGCTACTCGAGTATTATTAAAATAGCCTTGTCCAAATAAATATTTAGATATATTTAGAAAAAATGTTTCCCAAATATTTATTCGTCCATAGATATTAATATCTGAGACTAATCTTATTGAATAAGAAAATATATCTTGTCCAACAACAAACAACGGAACGATTAATAATATCAATATAAACACCGCAAAACTTATTTTTATCCAGTTTTTACTTGCATTCATTACAACAAAAAGAAGTACAAGGAGAAAAAAAGCAATATAAGCCATCCTTGTAAATGTTAAAAACAATGCAATAAGAGCAAATGTAAAAATTATTATTTTAGTTTTGTTTTTCTCAATAAGTCCATAAAATGTTAAACAAATTACAAAAAGTATACCATTGGCACTATTAGCAGGATGAATATCAAGAAAAGATCTAAATCGATTTAAATCATAAATTTTAGTGTATACAAGAATATCACTTTCATCGATCCATGGAGATAAAACCACTCCGGTATAATATTGATAAAATCCAATCATTATATAAGAGACAAATAGAATTATTAATAATGATTTCAAGAACATTTTTAGATCAGAATAATCTCTAACAAATAAGGCGCACAAAGTAACAATAATAAATTGGAAACCTACTACTCTGACCATTCCAATTAAATATTCTTTGGTTATCCCATCACCTGTAAAAATAAAGACTAAAGCATAAAAGCTGAACAGAGGTAAAATAAACTTAAGTTTATTTATACTATATTTTGTATTCATTAAGGAAAACAATACAATTACAGTAATTGAAAATGCAAAAAAAAATGATTCTTTGGGGATAAGATACATTATAAAAAATGAAATGATTGCAAAATTGACAAATTTCTTTGACTCATAAACAATCATGAATGAAAAAACTGCAAGTATAAACGCAACAAATATAATTAGTTGATTAAACAATTTATTATTCTTCTACGATATTCAAAAAATCTAAGGAAAATTTCTTAATTAATGATTTGTATCGATCATTATTAGGCTCTTCATCCACAAATTGCCCGCAAGAAATCATTTTTAACAAATTAGATAATTCTGTAGGATTATCCGGATTAAAATAAACTGCATTTGCAGGTGCTTGTTCTTTGTTTACAGGTATATCAGAAATAATAATTTTTTTGCCAAGTGCTTGTGCATCTTCAACAACAGTACTCCAGCCTTCAAACTTTGAAGGTTGGATTATTCCAAGAGAATTTTTCATAATGGACAATTGATCCGTTCGGGGGATTAATCCAAGAATTCTAACATTCTTATCAATTTCATTATCTTTGATATAACATTTCATTTGCTCAAAAAATTTCTCATTCCGGTGATCAAAAGTTTTACCAGTAAAAACGACATTTATATTAGTTCCAGCTTTTAACAGCAGGATTATTGCATTTAGAACTACAATATGATTTTTATGTGCCCACCATTGATTTGAAACACAAAAATAATTCCCTGGCAAATTATATTTACCTAGGTTAGTACGAAAATTATGATTTTGATATTCCGTATCAATTATAGATCTGAATTGTAAGACGAATAACTTTGACTTATTGAAAGAATAATACTTATGAAAAGTATTCAGTGCGTCATAACTGCTAAAAATTATTTTTGATGCATCGTTGGCTAATGATTTATAATTTTTTTCTCTTTCTTTGATTTGTTTCGCTGTAAAATACTGACTATAGAACTTATGTTGTAAATCCGGTACCCAAGCAATCCAGGGGACAGGAAATTTTTTCGTTAGCGTTGAGTAAACTGGGTAAATCACGTCAATTCTATTATTAATCAGGATTTTAGAAAAACTATAATCATATCCTTTACCTAAAAGTGATCTGATTTTTCTAAATACTCGGTGAAGCATTACATAACGGGATTCGATACTTTTTTTATCAGGATAAAATAGAATTTCAATATTCGCGGATAAATCACTGTATAAACTTTTACTGATCCATGGGGGAACAATTAAAACTAAATAATGCTTTTCATTTTCAGTGTTATTATTAAGAGCAAGAATAATATTTTTTATATAATATACTCCCCCAAGCCAATTTTCACTACCAGTGAATAATAATCCAATTCTTTTCATTTAATAGTTTCTCTAAACCACTTTACATATTCATTAATACCTTGAGAGATTTCAATTTTTGGGACAAATCCAAGTTTTTGAATTGCTGTAATATCTGCACACCAGTTAAAAGGATCTCCTTTCCGAATGATTGTAGTGAAGTTTAATTCTTTATTCGATCCAAATGCTGAAAGAACTAATTTTGCTAATTCAGCGATTCTGACCTCCTTTCCCGACGCTAAATTATAAATCTCCCCATTAAAAGAGCTCCTTTTTAATACAAGTTCAACAGCTTCACAAAAATCCTTCAGGTTAATAAAATCTCGAGTTTCATCCCCACTACCACCGAGTTGGACAATATCATCATTTATCACTTGCTGACAAATATCCCAGAATATTCGTGTATGAAGGCCCTTACCATATACAGAAAATATCCTAAACACAGTTGATTTTACTCCATATATATCATTATACTCTCTCAAAATCTGTTCGCAAATTAATTTATGATATCCATATGGAGAAATTGGTAACAGATCACATTCTTCTGAAATAGGTATTTTTTTTGCATTCCCATAAACAGCAGCACTAGAAAAAAATAATACTTTTGTTTTTCTTGAATGTAGCCTAAGATTATCTAAAATGGTTAACAAGGAATTAACAGAGTAATAGAAATCATCATGTGGCATTTCAAAAGAATTTTGAACAGATGCTGATCCCGCGGCGTAAATCAAGTAGTCAGGCATTGTTTCTTTAATGACATTAGTGATATCTGCATGAGGCAACTGCATTTTGTAATATTTCATACTCGATGCAAATGTGCTCTCTGAAACATGATCAGTACAGTCGATACCAATTATTTCATAATTTAGATTATAGAAATATTTAGCTAAAGAGGAGCCTAGAAATCCATTAACGCCAATAATAAAAATTTTATTTTTCAAAAATCAATATCTCCTTATTGCTACGCCAACACCGTATCCTATATCTGTATACTCCCATGTAGAAAACCTAGGATTAGACTTTACTACATTTCTCCATACTTCCTGTAGATATAAAACTTCTGGATGAGCAATATCATCAAAGACGAGTGCTCCTCCAATCCTAACTTTTGAGAGGACATCCACTAGATCCTGAACAGCACCATAGAAGGAATGGTCACCATCAACTGTAATAAGGTCGAAACTTATATTCGGATTATTGGTGAAAAATTTTTTTAATGTAACATGACTATCTCCCTCAATAAAAGTTGAATTCCCTTGGTAATTAAATTTTTCTAACTCTTTGACTACAAATTCTTTTCCCGGGTTTTCTATTTCAGCATAGTTATCAATCCACATATCAAAACCATAAACCTCACACTTGGGTGAATTGTGCGTAACCATAACCATACTTCGCCCCTTCCGAACTCCGATTTCAAGGTAATTCTCTGGTCTAAGTAGTTTGCTTAAGCAGAATAATACTGTTGCAATATCGGCATATTTCCAATGCTCTTTATATTTGTCCATGCTATTACTTAAATACATTATTGTATAATCAACATACGGGTCTTTATCTAGTTTATTAATAATCTCGATAACAGATGTTAATATTTCTGTTTGATATACATATTGTTCGAAGGTTAATTTGCCCAGATCAACTTTTCCATAGCTATACATTTCACTATGATCAAAATTAATCGTCGTGGTTTTAACCATTGCATTTGTAAATGGTTTTGTATTCATTTTGATATAAACATATGATCTTATTTTATCAAAGAGACGCCTAATAAAATTTTTCACTTTTTTAATCATCAAAAACTCCTAGATTCAAAGAAATAATTCTAATCCTTTATAAATACATAAATTCATTTTAATTACTGAATGGTCTGGTGATGTGCTTATCATTAGAAACTGAAAATATTATTTTCTAGCATTTCCCAATACTTCACATGGATTACCAGCTACTATCGTATATGGAGCAACATTTTTCATCACTAGTGAACAAGCTCCAATTATTGCTCCATGCCCAATCGTGACTCCTTTTAAAATAGTCGAATTGAAACCAATCCAAACATCATCCTGAATAATTATAGGTTCATCCTCCACATCTTCCAAAACTGAAGGCATACCTGATGTAATAATATCATAAAAATGTTTATGTCTATTCTCTGCAGATAGAGAATGAGCATTTCCATCATGTATGTTCACCCCATGAGATATTAGAACACGGTTCCCAATTGTAACAGATGAAGAAGACCAAATATATGACCCTTCTCCAATAAAACTATACTGACCAATCTTGATTCTACCTGAATGTCCATAGACAAGTAACTGTCCTTTTATTCTGCAATGAGATTCTATAACGATTGCACTTTTTTTAGCCTGAAAATTTTCGATACGACTTTGAGGATACAATCTTACGTCCTTCATTGCAGTACATTTTTGTTTTTTATAATTCTCTTCAATTATATCATAGATAGTGATGGGTAATGTGGCAAACTTTCTTAAGTAATTTATTAACATTAAAAATAATCCTACTTATTTTAGACACCGATAAAAAATAATGTTTCCTCAGAAATCAATAAAGAGATGGGAGCTTTCATATTTTTGTCGCAACAACCATATCCTGGTTTCCCAAATAATCCCTCCTACCGCACCATGAGCCGTAATAAATCGGGTCATTGATAAGCAGATTATTGTTTTTGTACAAGTTAACAATATATGGTAATTCATATGCTACAGCAAGCTCTGGCATATTCTCATCAATAGTCCGATAATTTTCTCTGATATACTGAAAATCTAGTTTTCTTCCACTGTAAGCTTTCGCATTCGCTCGATTTATCAATGATAAAGCTTCTTCATCCAGAAGGAAAAAAGTTATCAACGATTTTCCTCCTTTCTTCAAAACTCTGCTTATTTGTGAAATATAATTTTCAATATCTATTGGCAGCATATGTGTAAAAACAGAGCCTAGAACTACTAAATCGAAAGTTTCATCATCATAAGGGAAAACAAACTCAGAAGCATTAATCTTGCCATTAGGATTATACTCCAAATTATACACATCAACATGTGTAAAGTTAAAATTAGGAAACTTTTTAGTAATATTCTTTTTTAACCAATCGATACCTTCTTCGATTATATCCAACCCCTCATATAAGCCCTCTTCGTCAAGAAAATCTACTAAGGGGATAGTTTTTCTTCCTATTCCACATCCTACATCAAGTATTTTATTGTTAGATTTGATCTCACAAAGGTCCCGATAATACCGGAAAAATTCTTTACCATTCTCTATAAAAATTTGAGTATTTTTAGGCCCGTCAAATCTCAATCTTCTTGGAGGAATTGAAGAATTCCCTATTCCCATTAGAGTATCAATTTTATCAAGACTAAAGAAGAGTATCCTTCTTAGGAATGATTTAACAGGCTTAGGAACAACTTTTTTAATTTGTTTAAGCAAAATATCACCTTATACAATATTAACTATTTAATTACTTTTTAAAAATATCATTATAGTTTATGACGGGAAAGACATCAAGAAAACTATCAGGCGAAGCATTTAATATTTCAATTCCCATTTTATCAAGGGCTTTTTTAAGCACCTTATATGCTTTCCAGACAGTCACCGCTTCACGACAATAGAAATCATAATCACCATGAATGGTGGACCCTACTTCTTCCTCAATAAGTGCGTCCTCTTTTTTAAAAAAATGAGTTGTACTCCCTCGCTGTGTAAGCCAGTCGTGATCGAATCCCAAAAGATAAATCGGATTACAACCCATATATACCGCAGTAATTATTGCAGTCACTCCAACAGTCTTGGAGCTTGGAATATTTCGGGTCAAGTCAAAATTTACATTCCGGACTCTGTGAAGTTCTTTACCAAATGAAATAAATTTTGTTCTGTCCAAAGGGAATAGTTGTTGTGTTTCAATTATTTTTTTTTCTCTTAATCTCGTTAATAAAGTAGATTTTTTAGAGATCAATTGAAATTCTGAAAAATATTTTTTCCATGAATCAGATTTTTGGTACTCCGTCTCAATAGGATGAACATAACATATAACTTCGGGCTCCCATTTAGTAAAATCATAATGCTGCCAAATGGAATTTACTCCTATTGTAACTTCTCCATTTAGAAGATCAAGATCAACTTTATTTAATGATGGTCCCGTCGCAAGAATAAAGCATCGCTGATTTTTGTATTTATGTTTGAGTACATTGTTTTTCTCTAATAATTTCTTATCAGCTTTGTTTATCCATTTGCTGGGTTCAATTAAATCTGATGCTATTGTGCTATATCTGGCAAGTAAGCAAAATAATTTTGACACAATTTTTCGGAATGTAAAGTTTGGATGTAAAAAATATTCATAAATTTCATATTGCATAGAACACTCGTTTAATAAATTAATTAAGCTGGAAGACATACTGTTAAATATAATCTTGTTGTATTTCTACTATTCATTAATTAATCAGTACGTTTTGACTCGTAATTACCTAGCTCAAGTTTCTCTTTAACAGATAAAAACAAATCAAATGGCATAGGTTTGTAATAATTTCCTTCCCTTTGAATAAGTAAAGAACTCGCTTTGAACTCATCGTTTTTCAATTTTAGTAAGGCTTTGTAAATTAAATCTATTTGATGAAAAAGCATTTTCGTTCTGATTATATCGTATGGCAAACCTGGTGCAGTTTCCAAAATTTCTTTTAATATTATTGGTCCATCATCAATTTTTGGAGATATAAAGTGTGCAGTAGCTCCTAAATTGTCATCATTATAAATACTCCACTCCAAAGCCATACATCCTTTATACTCAGGTAAAAGTCCGGGATGTGAATTAATAATTGGTACTACCTGCGATATAAATGATTCATTAAGTATTCTGGGTGTCCCCGCATTTAAAACATAATCGACCTTATACGAATTAATTAGGTTAACACATGATTCAGAATTATGGTTCTGAACAAAATGAAAGGGGAGATTTGGGAAATCTAATTCAGTCAAATCTTTAATAATAAAGTTCTGATCCAATCTTCCTTTTTCGATAGCCCGATCCCTTTTATTTAACTTTCCATCTATTATTACTACTTTACAAATTATACTATCATCAGATAATAATTTATGTAAAAGCGGCTCTAAAAAACTTATCCCATCACAAGATAAAATAGCAACTTTGATCATTTCAGTAATCCATTTATTATTTTAATGACACGTTTACTTGATAATCCGTCAAGTATTATATCTCTTGTTTTATCTTCACATGTCGCATGCCAATTATTAAGTAAGTGCTTCATGTATATTAGTAATTCATCCGTTCTATATATCGGTTTAGTTATACCTAGTAAATTACTAAATAGATTGTCCTCACCTACTAATCCAGGTTGAAAGCTGATTGTTGGTTTTCCCAGAATTACTGATTCCATTAAAACTATTGATTCAATACCGATAACTATGTCAGAAGCTAATATAAGTTTTCTCTGATCGAACTCTTTAAGGAATCGATATCTAATCATCGAATTCTCTACCTCATCGAGTATGAATTTACCGTCTTCTTTTGGATGTAACTTGATGAGTAAGACTATGTTTTTTGATAAATAATTATTTAACTTTTTTATACAATATACAATACCCTTCAGCACATCTTTTTCCGTGAAACCTTTGAATAACAGATTTGAATTATCCGTTCCATAATCTATGGAATGAGGCTCGGAAAAAAAAGTGATTATGAAATCATCATCTTTTAGTAAGAGTTCCGTTCTAACACTTTTGGAACTTTCTACATTTTGATAATTTATAATCTCATCAAAATATGGATTACCCGTAACGATTATATTTTCATTTTTAACTCCAAATTTCAATATATTTTCTTTGACAAATTGATCCATTACTGCAAGTTTATCAGGTAAATAAATTAAATCAACACCTAAATCATCTTCATTAAAACGCAAACCTAAATTTGTCCAATTGTCCAAAATCCCAATCGAACATACCTGCAACTCCCTTGATGCCAATACTAATGCTTTTTCCAAATTAAATCCATCTGATGTACCACACAATAACAAATCAGGTTTTTCAATTTTAATAATTCTTTTAGCCGTTTGCATGAGTGAATTATCGTCATAGAAATCATAAATCTTCCTCGGATCATCAAAGTTAATTCTGGACTTCTTAAAACTGACTGCTGAATAATTATACCCAAGTGTTTTGATTCTAATATCGTAGTTATATTTTAATTCTCTTATAACTGGACTAAGGACATTTGCACCACCATATTGATGCGCAATGGCTAATATTTTTTTCAGTCTAATTCTCTCCAAAATTCTTCAACTCTTCGAGGTTCGATATAACTTTATAAAATGCATCATAAATATCATCCATATCTTTCTCAGTTAATGGATGATGACAAAAGTCCCCTATGAATAATTCTTTGAAATGCATCCGCTCCGCTGTCGGGCACAAACCTATATCGAAATTACAACCATCTTTTTTCGGACCCCCACATAAACTACAAAATCCCTCTGGAGCATTTGGAAATCTACCACTTCTTTTTTGATACATGCTTTGAAGATAGAGTGGTTTTACATAGCCTTCCTCTACAGGTATCCCTTCAGCTACTAACGCTTTGCAAAATGTGGATCTTGAAATTTCGCACTTGTTCTCAAGAAATCGGATAGGATACAAATAACGAGCACTCTCAACTCCATTCTCAATCTTAGGGAGACCAAGACAATCAAATTCCGATAATTTTTTCGTTAAATAATCTGCCAAATTATTCCGAACCTCATAAAGATAGGATAATTTATCCAGCTGACAGCGAGCGATAGCAGCTTCAATTTCATTCATCCGGTAATTTGAACCAATAGTATGGGAGATATTCGATAAATTAAAATGATCAACGGAGGTTTCACCATGGTTTCGTATTAGTTTACATCTGATGGCTAGCTCTTCATCATCAGTAAAAAGAATACCACCTTCACCACAATGGATTATCTTATGATAATTCAGACTCAAGACTCCTATGTCCCCAAGTGTGCAAGCCATTTTCCCCTTGTATTTGGCATTAGCTGCCTGAGCTCCATCTTCAATAATTTTTAAATTATGTTTCTTTGCTATAGCTCGTATCTCATCCCAATGAGCAGGTTGTCCAAAAATATCAACCATCATTATAGCTTTTGTTCGAGATGTTATTTTCGCTTCAACTTTTAAAGGGTCCAAACAATATGTATTTTCATCAATATCAACAAATACCGGGCAAGCGTTCTGTAATAATACAACTGCCGCCGAAGCTGTCATAGTATACGGGGTTACTATGACTTCATCACCTGGACCAATGCCAAGAGCAGCAACAGCCGTGTGTAATGCCGTTGTAGCAGAATTCACTAATATTGCGTGCTTAGCACCAAAATAATTAGCAAATTTCTTTTCTGTCACTTGTACAATGGGACCCCCAAAAAACTCGGGACAATATTCTCCAATAAACCCAGATAAAGCACCTGATTCGATAACTTTAACTGCTGCATTCTTCTCCTCATCACCAATACTATTCTGGTGAGGGAAAGGAGTTTTTCTCACTTTTTCACCACCGAAAAGAGCCAATTTAGATTTCAATTTTTTCTCCTATTCGTCAATAAATATTTTTTTATCAAGTTTAATTGATTCTTTAATAGCATCAACAATTTTTAATACCCTATATCCATCATTTGCATTACAATAAGGCTCATTGTCAGAATCAATGCAGCTACAGAGTTGTTCGATAATATTAACAAAAACATTATTTAAATTCCTGTTCGAATTCTTCACCTTAAAAATATCCAGATCATCAAAGTATGGATTGCGTGAAAGTTCATAAAAATTACCGACAAATCCTTCATCCTGAAATTCGAATTTCGCCCTATCAAAGATTAAAGTATATTCAAATAAATCAAAACTTTGCCTGTGCGATGATAATAAATTGCATCCAATTCCTGATTCTGTTAAAAGATAAACATCAAGTGAAGGATCCTCAAATTTTTCCATTAATCGATTATTAGCCCAGACCCATTTTATTTTGCCAAACCAAAAATGAATGAGGTCAATTATATGAGTACCATAATTACTAATCCCTCTTAAATAATTACATTGAAGCGTACTCGGTTTTCCAAAAGTCGAGTTCTCAATAATTTTTTGAATTTCTCGATGATATGGATCCCATCTTCGTCTATAATTCACTGCAATTTTCGTCTGTTTTTCTCTACAATACTCAACTATTTTCTTTGCTTCGGTTGAATTGGCTGCTAATGGTTTCTCACAAAATATAAGTTTTACTCCAACATCAACAGCCTTTTTAATTACTTCAAATCTATTTTTTGGAGGTGTGCAAATACTAAGAATATCAAGATCATTATTATCAAGCATCTCATTAAAATTTGTATAGCCTTTATTTATTTCCCAAAATTCTGTAAAATTTTCAAGATTCTTTATATTGGTGTCTGTAGCAGCAACCATTGTAGCGTTTTCATTCAATAAAAAAGCTTTAGCATGAGTTCTTATCAGATTATCCATCTTCTTTTGGTCGTACCCTCCTGCTATATCTCCACAACCAATTATTGCAACCTTGAGCATATTATCTGATGTCTTTTTGTTTTATATTCGAGTTTATTCGGACAAATTCCGGCTTTTGTTTTAGAAACTCAACTATTTCTTTAATTCCAAATAATTGATTAGAAGGATACAAATTTTCATAGATATAACTAATAAGCTTATAATCTTCTTGCGTATCTAATGTTAATCTTAATTCAGGCCACATCTCATCTGAACTTGCCGTAACATCTATCATCTTATATTTATTCCTGTTTTCATTCAGCTCAAGTGTAACGTGTTCATGATAAGCCGGATCAGTTGAGGAAGTATTAATTTTTTGTAAGGTTGCTAATCGACAAATTTCAGCTTCTGTGCCCACAGGCCAAGATTCTTTCCATGAATTTGATGCATAGTCAGCATTATTCTTGAAATAAGCAGAAATGACACAATCGACGACGTAAGGATCTATTATTGGACTATCACCATTTACAATCACAACGTGCTCCGAATTCGAAATTTCACCGGCTTTTACAGTCCTGTCCAAGACATCATCTTCACTACCTGAAAAACAAAGAACTCCATTCATTTTCGCACATTCTCTTATTTTATCGTCAGTATTATTTGTGGTGGTCGCCACAATAATTTGATCAATAAATCTGCTTGCTTTCAGTCGATTTATGATATGTTCTAATGATGGTATCCCACACAGCAACGCCATGGATTTACCAGGCATTCTGGACGAATTCATTCGAGCAGCTATGATTGCAGTAATTAATCCTTTATTATTTTTTGCGTACATTACTTTATGCTCATTATTATTTAGTATTGAACTTAATTTTAAGAGATAGTAACCTTTGGAATAATTCTTTTACACTCAAATATAATTTATATATTTCCTCAACATGGAATATCTTGCTTAATAGGATCGTAAAACTCAGGAACATCAAATAGTATAAAAATATCGCTACCGCAGTTAAATACACCGGTTCTTTTAATAAAAAATACTCATTGATGATAAATCTAAAGATAATTATCGGCATAATGCCCAGGATTATTATCGCAACAATTGATAGTATTTTTTTTATTTCATTCCAACTATACTTGAACGCAAATATTTTTCTTTGCATTAAATAATAAATAAATGTCATAAAAAAATAAGTGAATGATGTACTAAGGAGTACTCCGATAATACCCCATCGTTCAGCCAAGAAATATACTAATGCTATGTAGATTACTTGATGAAGTATCATAAATATATTTGCCAATGTAGTTTTATGAACGCTAATGAAAGATTTCCTGGACATCACTGAATAAATAGCAAACGGTAAGCTGAAAGATTGAACGAGTAAACAATAATATAGTATATTTGCGTCACCTTGCGAAAATTTACCTCTCACAAAAATTATTGACAATAATTCTTCGTTACCTAGTAGGATTAAAGATATTACTATGAGACTAACTGGTAAAGCATAACTGTAAACACTTTTGAATAGTCGAGCAAACTTTTCTAGTGAAGAATTAATTGCTTCAGATAGCTCTACATAAGCTACAGTAACAATTGGTCCTGTTGTTATGCGGCTCATTTTATCAAAAATATTTTGTGAATATTTTAGAATGGCTAAACTTCCTTGCGGAAGAAATGATACAATGGATGTTGTAAAAAAAATAACACCTTGAGTAATAAATGTGTATCCAATGAAAGGAGTAATTTTAAATAAACTGGAAGTAACTTCTTCATCTTTCAGATTTAACTCAAATCTGAAATTCTTTATCACATCTCTAATTTGAGTGGAAACAAATACTATTCTTACAATCGGAGCGCACATAAATGATATCAACAATGCATAAATATTAAGAGATCCAACAAGTAAAAGAAATAAACAAAGACCAATAATTTGGCTTACCAAAATCCCTCCTTCTGTAATTCCAAATCGTTTACGAGCTTGTAAAATTGCATCAAAAATTGAGTTAACAATTACGATAGGCAGTAACGGAAGCACGTAAATATAAATGACAGTCGAGTTGGAGATATCTTCAGTAGAAAAGCCCGGGATTAAAAAAGACATTAAAGGTTTTGCGAGGAATATAAGCATTATTATCAGAAGTATGCCAATTAAAATAAATATACTTATCAGTGAATTCGCATATTTGTAATAAAATGGTGTATCTGCATATTTTACGAAATAAGGTATAAATACTTCACTAATGATTCCGGAATGAGATAATTTTTGTGCCAATTGGAAAAGCGTAAGTGCAGCAAAATAAATTTCAAGCTCTCTAGAAACTCCAAAATAATACGCAATTAGAAGAGAATTGAAAAAGGAGAATAAAACATTTAAAAAAGTTACATTGCTTAAAATACCAACTGATTTAGCAAATTTTTTCTTATCTAGCACTCTAATATCTTATTAATTTCAGATACATATTTCTCAAAAATATTACTCTCGATATTTGCAATATGACTACATGTTTGGTAGAATTGATTTCTAATTTCTTTTTCAATCCTTCCATTGTAGCAACCAATTATCATATTCAACATCTCACTTTCAGATCTTGACAAATATTCTTGAGGCATATTTTTTATCATATGCTGCATGTGAGGCCAACCATCATGCGGCATATTTTTTTCGTTCGGATCACCAGGTTTGAACATTGGCATTAAAACCGGTACATTTAGTAATCCAGCCTCCAAACATACTGTGGATTGATACGAAATAACACAGACTGAATTTTTAATTTTTTTATAAAATTTGAATAAATTTTTCTCATCGGTTGAGTAGACAAATATTTTACTGATATCTACTTCATCATCCAGAATAAGATTTTCATTTTTAAGAAGGTCTGACCACCAATTATTTCTGTCATTCGGATGGGGTCGAAACAAGACTTTAAGACCTTTCAATTCTGGCTTACTGCTTATCCAATTTAATAATTGTCTTACTAGCTCTGCCTCCCATGTATAATTATTCTTTGTAACTCCTATATAGTATATGTATTTACTTTCGTTTTCAATAATTTCAATTCCTTTTACAGTTTTCAATATCGCAAAATGTGGCGGGGCAATTTTAATCAGTCTATCAAAAGGTAATCTGAGATATTTGATTGACTCTTCATAATTTTGCTCACCCCAAACGATTAATTTATCGGGATTAAAAACGAACTCTCCTTTTGATGAAGGATTATCCCAACTTGTAACATGAGCCACCCAAGGCTTTCCAATTTTTTGAAAATATAACCCAACCATTGCATCATAATATTGCCATATGTATGTACTTGACAAATATAAGTCATAGTCATCGAACTCTACCCATCTTCTTTTATTTAATATAAAATCCATTTGGCATAATTTCATAAGTATGTTTTTAGATTTATCACCAAATAATTTTCTTGTTATCCCTACAAATTTCATTGTGGAATACCCAGCCATCCATTTTTTTCTATGAATGGCGTTGTCATTTGTATTTATTGCATTCTGGTATCTTGCTGCAAAAAATAATAATTGTCGTAGCTTTCTAAATCTAAATTTTCCAATAGATTTTACAGATACATTAGCAGGCAAATTTGGGCATTCTAAAAAAATATCATTATTAGATAGTAGCAAAATTGATGAAAAACCACTTGAGAGATAATCTAATAACCCGCTCCCAACAAGATTTCTATACTGAATATTAAAGTCGAACGAAATAACAATCTTTTTCTTTTCCATCAGTAACAAGGCGAATTATTATTTGTTTTTTGAAAATGATACAGAGCTTTTGCACCATTAGATACTGTTTCCACTTCATACTGAGAGGCTTTTAATAACCACTCCAAGAGTAGATCTACATTAGTGTTGTTAAAATTTGCATCGCTTAACGCATTGGTAAGTCTCTTCTTTAAATCATAAATCATTTTGTCTCCAGAGCCTTGATCATGCCTAAACGTAAACCATTTTAATGATAAGTTACACTCCTGTGCCCATTTTTCCATATCAAATGGTGAAATAAAATGTTTGTCGGTTAAAGACATAGGGACATTGAAAAGTAATTGTAGTGTCATCCAAACATATCCACGAATATTCAAAAATGAAGGGCAAGTAAGAATCAAATGTCCTTTATCTTTTAAATGCTCAGTTAATTTTTGTATCGTTGAATATGGATTATCAGTATGTTCAATAACTTCCTGCATAATAATACAATCATATTTTCCAACAACGTGTTCAATTGATTTGACTTCGAATTTCAAATTAGACTTGATATAGTTGCCTTGAGCTGTTTTAATCGCACTTTCCGAATAATCAACAGCCGTTACTAATTTTGGATCCCTCAAAGAAATTTCATAAGCTGTCTCTCCAGTTCCACATCCAATTTCGAGAATTTCTAAGTCTTTGTAATTTAATTCATCTGCTATTTTTTTTGTAATGTCAAGAGTGTCGAAAGTAAAAAACTTCTCTTTCCCTTGTGAGTACACTCTTTCATAAATATCCTGCAAATTCTTATTACTTGTCATATCCACTCGGTATTATTGTAGTTTTTCAAATAATATTCAGCAACATAAAAATCACGTAGATTATCAATATTGACTGAATATTCTTCTGTCATTATGTAAGGTAAGCATTTCTCACCTTTGAAAGTATTCCCATTAATTAATGTATTTCTTTTAGTAGCATATATTGCGCCATTAACAATATAAATTTTAGGTAAACTTTGCCTAGGGGGATTCTCCAGAGAAGATTTTTGATAATCGAATAACAAATTATCTTTAATGACCTTCATCTTGAAAGGGTGATTATTATCAACATCAACTACACTGATAATGCTATCAGCGTCAGAGGAGATTAAATAACTCAACGATTCATCTATATGTCTGGCAGTTCTAAGTGGTGCTGTTGGTTGAAGCATTATTACATAATCGTACACAATATTATTAATCCTTTCCATTTCAAGAACTGCATGCTTTATAGTTGGTACTGCTAAAGCCATATCGGTGGATAACTCAGGTGGTCTCATAAATGGAACATTTGCACCGAACTCAATAGACTTATCTTTAATTTCTTCGTCGTCTGTAGTGACAATAATTTCAGTTAGCATCCTTGATTTTTTTGCGGAAAAAATTGAATAATAAATCAAAGGGTAACCAGCCAAGGGATATAAATTTTTCCTTGGTATTCCTTTAGATCCTCCTCTGGCTGGAATGACACCAAGAATTTTAATCATTTAAAAATTACCTCACTTTCTTCCCAATTGTAAACATAATTCCCATCCTTATTACGGCTTGCAAATCTTCCTCTATAATAATTTCTATTGAGCAATTCAGCGGGTGTCAGTTCCCGCGTAATATTGCCGAATGTCTTCTCATATTCTGGGAATTTTTCTTTTAAATAAATCAATAATTCTTCTTTACTGAGGTTCGACACTCTTTTTATTTCTTTAGTTTGTTCAGGAGTAATTGATACTGGTCCATCTTTTGTTTTATCTTTAGGTAAAATAGTAAAATGTCTCTCAATAATTGAAGCGCCGTAATATAGTGCAGCAATAGTGCCCCAAATGTTATCCCTTTCTACTAAGCTGTGATCACTCCATCCAACATTATTAGAATATTTTTTGAGGAATTCCATGCGCGCCAAATTGAAACTATCTGTAGGTGTAGGATAGATAGTTACACAATGTAAAAAGCTGAATTGACTCCCACCTAAAACCTCGGCAGCTTTAATAATTTCATTATCGTAGGTTGCTCCAGTAGAAACATATATGTTAGTAAAATTATTTTTAACTTCATTTAACAACGGGAATGAACCACAATCGTAACTCGCAATTTTGATATCATCAAATCCGAGTTCCTTTAATTTTAGTACCGAATCCCTGGTAAAAACTGTAGTTAATGGTTTAATTCCTGCTGATTTGCATAGTGTGATAAAATTTTCTTGCTCCTTATAAGTTAATTCTAACTTTTTCAGTCTTTCATATTCCGCTTGGTAGGGTCGCTTAATCGTTACTACAATATCGTTCTCTGTCACACCTTGTTCAAACTCACCTCGAAAAGTTAGCATATCAGCAAAAATATTTTGAATTTTTGCGTAATCAGCACCACTCTCTTTCGCAGCCCAAACCATATCTTTTAGAATTTCGAAATCTCCATTATGGTTTTGACAAAATTCAGCAATAAAAATCATATTTCACTTTCCTTATTAATAATTTCCAGTAATTAATTTTGCAGTTGCAAGAACACCATCTGTTCTTAGATGTGAAGTACGAAAAATTTGCAATTCAACTTTATCATTATCTGAAATGAATTCTAAAGCTTTTCTATACGAATCATAAGGATTCTTGCAACTTTCTCCAACTCCCAGTTTTTCAAGTATTTTGGAATTATACTCCATTTCAAAAGAATTTTCTGTTGAAAAAGAAAAGATTCTAGTCCTGTTTACTAAGGAGTCAGATATTGTTCCCATACCTGGCCTAATGCAAACAGCTAAACAATTATGAAACATGTTATCAGAAAAATCGGCTTTTTCTATCCAACTAGGATAACTATTTGGTAGAATTCTCTTTTCAACGAATAGAGTTTTCGGAGGTTTTAGATTTTCTTCAATAATTCTTTGAAGAGCCGTTTTTGTAACATCTTCTTCTTCTCCACCAAGTCCGCAAGAAAGAAGAATATTGTTTTCTTTCTTTTCTTTAAAAGTAATATTGTACCGATACAATCCTACGGGACAGAACCTTTTTACATTTTTTATTTCAGGTGTGGAAAAATACTCGTTACCTGCTATTATTGGCTCCGTTTTTCTAATTAATTCTCGCTGTTCAATAATAAATTCCTGTAATTCTGAATTATGATTTGAATGGCTAAATACTTCATGCCAGAAAAATGATCCGGTAATAATTGCATCCGGTCTATCCTTCAGTACTTGAGTTATATTATCACTCCAAACCACATCAAAATCATCGAGATTTGGAAGATCAATTTGTAACCACTTCTTTTCAAAAAGTGATTTTGTTTTCCTATCAGGGATGATAGGATATTTAAAATCACAAATACTAACGGATGGATGATTAAGGAAATATTTTGTTTCAGTCCAATTTCCTAAAATTTCCAAATGAGAAGATGGCAGAAAAGCAGTAATATTTCCCTTGAACCCACTTCTTAAAATGTACGATGAAATGGCGATAACACGACGAACATGCCCTAATCCATTGGAACAGGCCAAAATGGCAATTTTCATCTTACCAGCAAGCTCCCTCATAATTTTGGAGATCATGTAAAGAAGTAATGTTCGCCACATCTATTATAAACGCATCTTCTTTTATAGCACTTTTTACTTCTGAAATTAGATGGCTGTCATGTACAAATATTAATAAATCGTTATTTGCAACAAATTCGTTAAGATCCTCGGTAAGTAGAGAATCGATATGTGGTAAATGGTTGATAAGAAATTCCTTATTCTTTCCAACCAATCGGGAAATATTTACATTTTCGTCATATATAGTTACAGAGAATCCTTTTCCAATTAATCTCTCGCACAATTCTAAGCTTGGACTGAATCTTAAATCATCCGTATCGGTTTTAAAAGATAAACCAAAAACACCTATTTTTTTTACGTTTTTCGATATTATCAAATTATATATAAAATCTGTTTGAACAATATTGCTATTATTAATTGCTTCCAAAATAGGCACATTAACATAATAATCGTGAGCTAATAAATTTAATGCTTTCAAATCTTTTGGTAAGCACGAACCGCCGTACGAAAATCCCGGTTTGAAATACTTTTTCGAAATATTAAGTATTGAGTCCTCAGCAAATAAATTCATCAATTCGTAACTGTTAATGTTCATGGACTTACATAGCCTGCCTATTTCATTTGCAAAGACAACCTTTAAGGCGTGAAAGGAATTGTTTATAAATTTAATCATTTCTGCAATTTCAATTTCTACTTTATATAAAGGTGCGGAAATAAATGAAAAAATATCTTCGACAATTTTTATACCTTGAACTGAGCTCCCGCCAACAACAGTATAGGGTGGGGAATAAAAATCTTCAATCGCGCTCCCTTCTCTTAGAAATTCAGGATTCGAGATAACAGCAAAGTCAATATCCTCTCTCCTACCAGATAATTCTGAAATAATTTTAGATACTGCCCTATTTGTGCCTGGAGGTACAGTACTTCGGATTGTAATCGTAAAGAATTCTTTCTTGGATTTCAGGGCATTTCCAATTTCTTTAGCAACAGCAAATATTTGCTGAGTATTAAGATGACCTGTATTAGTATTGGGAGTTCCGACACATATAATGCCTACATCGCTTTCAGTTACTGCATACTCGCTATTATTAGTAGCTTCGATTAATTTTCTTTCAACTCCTTTATTAATTAGATCATCAAGACCATTTTCAATTATTGTTGCTTTGCCAGAGTTTATCAAGTCGATTTTATTTCGATTTATATCAACTCCTATTGTAGGGAACCCTTCATTAGCAAAACAACCTATTGAAACACAACCAACATATCCGAGTCCGAAAATAGATATACGCATAATCACTCTTATTTATATAGATTATAATTAATTAAAAATAACCTTGTCATTGGCAAATAATAATTTACGTTAATGAATCCACGTATGAATACAGTTTGCTGATTTTCAAATGTCTATGAATGCTAAATCCATTTTTATTCATACCTTGTGAATCGACATATTTACCAACATATATCTGATCCCCGATATGGTCTGTATCATAGCACCACAAAAAATCATGTTTCCACAAAATTTCGCCATTGTTCAGTAAATAGTATGAAAAAAATACGTAGGCTAAAAGGACTGCAAAAGGTAACATCTGCTTAGAATGATTTTTTTTAATGATTTCTGTTGAGTCAAAACCTCTTGAATCCTCATAGACTTCTTTCCTGATTAAATACCAATCTAATTCCAATATTCCCTTTTGCGCAAATTTTTCATTGACATACCAATCTTGATTATAAAAACACGGTTCGGAATTATCTGGATCCCAGCCAAAATGCTTTCTCATTTTGACAATTGTTAACGGAGTTTTATCCTTATAATATGGAATTCCAAGGATAAGGATATAATCACTCTTAATAGTTTTTAGAAAATCTTCATCAAACTGAATATTCGGTGGATTTTTAAGTATATCAGACGGCAAGAAAATCCCCATCTCACTCTCAATTGATTTCAATTCAGCTGGGCCAATAAAGTTGGGTCCCATAATTTTTTTTGCGTCTTTTAGACTTGTTTTTCTTTCCATTCCTGATACTCTAATGCAAATTCATATGATGCCAGATGACCAAGTGAAGAATATTTATCAATTCTTTTAAACTCATTTTCCAGCAAATTAATTCTTTTCCCCCATCCAGTTTCATCATACCAAGCTAAATCTTTAACAGGCGCGTTATAGATAATTAACTCGGGATATTTTTTCTTAACAATCCCTAAAAACGTTAAATAAGCCCTATACTGGTGATAATGTGAAGCAACTAGTATTATTTTTCTCCATTTGTTTTCAATAGCTAAATTGACTATTTCTTGAGCTTGTTCGAGAGTATTGGTCGATTTTCTTTCATGGAGAATTTTATTCTCAGGTATTCCTGCATCCTTAAAATGGGGTAATATTTTTGTAAGAGGAAAACTTCCATACGCCGGGTCATCAATTTCACCTGAGAATACTATAAGATCACTCATCCCTTGATTATAGATCTCAACAGCTCGCTTAATTCTGTACCAACCATCTCCCTCTAATATCACGATTGCGTCAGAAGGTTTGATAATATCATTGTCCACAAGTATGATATACTGTTCTCTTGTTGTAATCATATATTTTCCCAGTAAATTGGACTATCCGCATCAATATCATTTTTCGCAACTTTTCCAGCAACAATATTTTTGAATTTTGGCAAAACACCTAATGCTGGTCTTAATTCAACGATATCCTCCAACCTAATGATATTACCTTGTGCAATTTTCTTATTTGTATATAATCCTCTTCTCTGAACAATAACAGTCTCACTTTCTTCTTCTACGACAACTTTTCTCGAAGTACCTAATGCAGCTTCAAGCTCTTTAATATATTCAACCATCTTTTTAAATTCATTTGCATCCATTGAATGTGGGTGATCAGGTCCAGCATCTGTCTTATCAAGTGTAAAATGCTTTTCAATTACTTTAGCTCCTAATGCTATTGCCCCAAGAGCAACAACAGGTCCGGGAGAATGATCTGAATAACCCACCATGATGTTGAACGCAGTTTTATAGTTATCCAGAACACGAATATTTGCGCTTTCAATTTTGGAAGGATAGTTAGTAATACACTGCATTAGCATTAAATCGGTATTACCAGTCGATTCGATTACTTTCAAAGCTTCATCAATTTCTGCCATAGTTGCATCGCCGGTTGCTAAAAACATAGGTTTGTTTTTACGGGCAATGTAATCAAGCATTTCAAGCCACGTAATTTCTCCCGATCCGATTTTGATGAAAGGTAAATCAAGTTGTCCACAAAGATCTACTGCTTCAAAATCATAAGGTGATGTTGAGAAGTGTATACCAATTTCTTTACAATAATCATTCAATTCTTTATGCCATTCTCTTGGAAATTCTGCATCTCTGAATACTTCATGGACAGGTCTTCCCCAACTCCCATGGACACCCTTCAATTGCATTTTTGCAAATCCACCTGCCGACACAATTTTTTCTGCCCTAAAACTCTGGAACTTTGCACAATCAGCCCCACATTCCTTTGCTGAAAAAATTAATCGTTTTGCTTTATCAATGTTACCATCGAAATTTGCACCTATATCAGCAATTATATAGCAGGGTTTATCTTCACCAATAGAACGATCGCCTATTTTAATTACTTTTGGAAATGCATTTTTCATAAGAACCCCTAAAAGCTGTTTATTGTTTTGTTTAATATTTCTGCTTGATTATAAGCTTCTTCTAAATTCCAATAATTTGTCTTAAATTGTATCATTCTTGGTTGTAAGTACTCAGCATTCGGGCATAAACCTGTTTTGTATTTTTGCCACACACCGCAATAATTTTGTACAATATTGATAAATAATGGCTCCATATATGATAGTTTCCAAGCCGCATAAAAACCATCTCCACCATTTTTTTGAAATGAATCTCTAAATTTATACCAATCCTTCTCAGGATTTTTTGTATCAAGCACAACGCTGTAAGACCAATAAGTATTTTTATAACCATCTGGAACAAGTTGCTTTTTAAGAAGAGATTGATTATTCACAACCTCATCATATATTGAAGCAACTTTAATTCTCTGTTCAACTAACTCTTCAACTCTTTCTAACTGACCCAATATTACGGCTGCGTTAACCTCCGCCATCCTATAATTAAACCCAAGCGAGATGTGTCTGCTATAATTCGGATCCTGAATATCATTTCTAGAGATTTTTCCTTGTTTAGAGTTTACTCCGGCATAACCTAAGCTACTAAATTTCCTTGCCTTATCAGCAAGTATTTCATCATCAGTAATTAAAATGCCACCTTCACCACAAGTGATATGCTTACTTGCCTGAAAACTGAAAGAAGCACAATCACCAAATTGTCCAACCTTTTTACCTTTGTATGTTGCAAAGAGAGCTTCAGCATTATCTTCAATCAGGTAAAGATTATTTGAATTACACAACTCTTTTATTACATCATATTCAGGAGAGAGCCCGTATAAGGCAACAGTTATAATAGCTTTAGTCCGGTGAGTAATTTTATTTTTTATTGATTCCGGATCAATGTTAAATGTATTAATATCAACGTCGGCAAAAACCGGCATGGACCCATTTTGCAATACTGCTATTGCAGTACTAGACATGGTTAATGGTGGAACGATCACTTCATCGCCAGCCCCCACTTCTAACGCATTGAGTGCTGTGTGCATCGTTTGAGTACCATTTACATGATTAATTGCGAACCCGACATCATGAATTTCAGCAAATTTTTTTTCCATTCTACTACAAAACACACTGTTTTTTGAGGTTTGAAATTCATTGTTCAGGGCATCCATTACATAATTTTTCTCGATATCACTAATTCTTTTCATTACTCATCCCTTTTCTATACATATCACTCCTTTCAACTCCAGAATTTATTTCACTTATCCAAGAATTCACCTCCAGTAACTGGAGAATATCCCTGAACAAAAATACTTCCTTATCATTAAATAAGTATTTATAGACAGTTCTTGCCATTTCTAAATCTTGTACCTTATCAATTGTCCATCTAAGATGGGATAAGTCTGAATGATAAGAGCAGTTCCCTTGCTTAATTAATAAAGGATTCTTGTAAAAATACTGAGTCACATGTTCATGTTCGAAGGCATCTGTGGATGTCTCATAGGCCTTTTTTAGTGCTTCCATGGTGAATACTTCAGTATCTAAACCTTCAGGATAAGAAGGTGGATTATTGTTGTATGCAAATTCAAGTTTTTCTTCAATCATAAAATCAATAACTTCATCAGTTATTTCAGGATCTTTGAAAGGATCATCTGCAGTTACTCTAACGATAATATCAGTATGACTCTCCAAAGCCGCAAAATAATATCGCTCAAGAACATTATTCTCACTACCTCTAAAAGATTTTATATTATTTTTGCCGCACCATTCGCCTAATAAATCATCTTCTTTATTAATCGTGGTTGCAACTACAATATCGTTGATTCTCATGCTTTTTTTGATTCTATTAATAATATGCCAGATTAGCGGATACCCTTCGATTTCAGCAAAAGTCTTATTTGGCAATCGTGTCGAATTAAGTCTTGCTTGTATTATTGCTGAAATTACCAAATCAATCTCCATAGATTATATCGTTGGCACCGTCAACATTTTTGATTGTTAAATCTCTTATTTCATCAACCGTTAGAAAAATATCATTCTCACTACTATTGTAAGAAAATCCTAAATCACAATTATGCCCTTCCTTCCCGTTACTTTCTTTTCTGAATTTTTTAATATCCCAAAACTTTGTTGATGGAAGAATAACGAAATAATCATCAAATTCTATACTACTTATGGAATCTGTGGAGGTGATCATTTCTTCATGAAGTTTTTCCCCAGGTCTAATACCGACGATTCTTGTCTCAATGTCTGGTGCAATTGCTTTTGCTAAATCCATAATATTATATGAAGGTATTTTTGGTACAAATAATTCTCCTCCCCACATACGTTCAAGATTGTCAATAACAAAATCAACTCCTTTTTGTAGTGTAATATTGAAACGAGTCATTCTTTCGTCGGTAATCGGTAGAAACCCATTTTTCTTGTGGTTAAGAAAATACGGGATAACAGATCCACGACTACCCATGACATTCCCATATCTCACGACTGAAAATTTAATATTTCTCCACCCCTTGTAATTATTGGCTGCAACAAAGAGCTTATCAGAAGTAAGTTTTGTAGCACCATAAAGATTGATTGGCGCCGCAGCTTTATCAGTGCTTAGTGCTATTACTTTTTCTACCTTATTGTATAGTGATGCATCAATTACATTCTGTCCGCCAATAACATTGGTCATTACAGCTTCAAAAGGATTGTACTCACAGGCAGGGACTTGTTTCAAAGCAGCCGCATGAATAACAATATCAACATCCTCCATGGCTCTTTTTAATCGATTTAAGTCACGAACATCACCAATAAAATATCGCATAATATTCTCAAAAGGTTTGAAAGCATCTGATTGTTGCATTTCAAACTGTTTTAATTCGTCACGACTGAATACAATTACCTTCCTTGGTTTGTAGCGATCAAGAATTGTTTTAATGAATTTTTTACCAAATGATCCGGTACCACCGGTAATTAAAAATGTTTTATCTGAGTTCAAACTTTTCACCGCCCATTATATTTTTAGTAATTGGAATTCTTATCATCAAATGATACTATCTAATATTTTTCAGCAAACAATATTTCATTAGTTGCGCTCCACTAAAACCACATGCACCAGTTACAATTTTTTTTGTAGTACTCATATAGAATTAGCTATTATTATTTGAAACCCCTTTTCCATTCTTTTCAACTAAAAACCCCTCATTTTCCCTCAATTCATCATGGATGTTTTTGTGAACCTCCCCAATAAGATTCAATAAACCTTGACCCAGGTCTATATGTGGATTATTAACCAACTTGCGTGCTATCTTTGGATTGAATGAGTAAGGAGAAAGTTTATAATGAGTTTTAGATTTACTTTCTTCAAGAATGATACTGACTTTATTATGTAGAATTTCCCTGATCATGTTAAGGAGATCAAGATATTCAATGGAAGAATTTCCAGTTAAAAGAAGATTTTGATTTGAATACTTGGGATCCAGAGCTTTAACACTTAGATCTGCCGCATCCCTAATATGAATAAACTCTCTTTTCTCGTTTCCCTGACCATGATAAACAATTTTTTCCTCTTTCAAGGCATCTTCAATTAGCCTATGAATACTGTTTCTCCGGTCAGCTCTTTCTCCATACAACGATCCAAACCTTAGAATAACATAATCCAAGTTAAATTTTTCCTGGTACCCTTCAATAATAAGCTCTGATGCTTGTTTGCTTATTCTGTAAAAGGAGCCAGTATCACTATAAACGTAAGCGGAACTAGAAAATAAAACTTTTTTAACCTGATTTTTAACACACGCTTCCAGTATATAGGTAGTGCCTAGAATATTATTTTTAATCGCATCAAGAGGCTTTTCTGCGCATTCATCTATGTCTGCCATGCCTGCCAAATGATAGACGTAATCGACATTTCTCGTTGCTTCGTCCAGTTTTTTTTCATCGAGAATATCACCAATAATCTGGGATTGGTTATCTTTTAAGTGAGGTGACATTTTCTGATCAAAAATGGTCACATCGTAGTCAGCATCAGTTAGCGCATCCGAAATGTGGCTGCCCAGAAACCCGGCACCACCAATAACCAATACTTTTTCTCTATTCATAATCAGCTTTATTCTCCTCCCAGGCATCATGTTTAGGTTTTTCACCTTTTAGTACCCTTATACAGTCTTCTGCTGCCCCTAATTCCATTAAGTACCTGGACTCTTTTGCGGAGGCCCCCATATGAGCTGTTAAAATAATATTCTCCAATCCTGCAAGCGGTCCATCATAAGGTTCTTTTGCAAAAACGTCCAATGCGGCCCCCTCAATGTGCTTCTGTTTAAGAGCATCATACAAGGCTTCCTCGTCAACAATATTTCCTCTTGAAGTATTTACTAAAAAACTTGATGATTTCATAGAGGCGATTGCTTTCCGGTCAATGAAATGGTGGTTTCTCTGATTATATGGAATATGAACCGTTATTAAATCCGCTTCCCTTAAAATTGATTCTTTTTCATGCCATTCAAGATTATAATGTCGCCCAAATTCAAGATCTGGATTAATATCACAAGCAAGTATATTTGTGTTAAAAGGCTGTAATAGTTTTACTAATATTTTCCCGATTCTTCCAATTCCTATGACTCCAATTTTTATTTCTTTGAGAAGATAACCTATATATCTATTCCAGGCCAATTGTCGTACTGAATGATCGGACAACTGCACGAATCTTACTAAACTTATAATGTTAGCTAAAGTAAGTTCCGCAACACCTTGCGATGGAGCATCAGGTGTATAAGTAACCATTATTCCCAGTTCCTTTAGCTCCTTCAAAGGAACATTGTCTAAACCTATCCCAACCCTTGAAATTACTTTAATATTCGCAGACTTGAGAGCGTTGATCATATATGGCTCAGTACCTGCAATAACTGCATCAACATCCTGAATTAATTCTTCGACTTCACCAGCCTTTAATCTACGTGCATGGGGATTAAAGATTAATTCGCATCCATTTGCTTCAAGTATATCAAGCGGCTCGCGGTTACTCTTACCAAAAGGATAAGTAGCAATTAGAATTCTGTTTTTTTTAAGAGTATCCATATACTTATGTCTCTTTTGAATATAGTGCCATTAGTTCAGCAAGCTTGAAAGTAAATTCATCATCAATATCAATAGACTCAATCTTGGGAATCTCATACAGCAGAGGTTCAGATCCTATTCTGGTTTTTCTTTTCTTAAACGATTCTTTACTAAATATATATAAACAAGAATTCTCTTCATAAAGAGGTGGTAAATCCTGAGTACGGAGTAACTCCTCTGCTTTGTGATTCACAGGAATTCCATTTTGGTCATAAAATCTACTCTGAAACCTATTTACGGAAAACAAAGAATCGTTTGAGTTTCCACTTTCTAAAAACTTTCTTAATGCTGAAGCGATAGTCTCTGATTTAATTAATGGATTAGTGGCATGCGTCTGTAGATATATATCCCCTTCAGTTTTGGATATATCATGTTCAATTATTTTATTAACTGAGACAAAATCACCTATCAAATCTTGCGGCCTATCATGGATCCTGACCTTGCTAAATAATTGGGGTGCTTCATTCATAACGACATGACTATCTGTATTAATTATAACTTCATCCACGGCGTATGTGCGTTCAAGTGTATTCAATATGTGGTGGTAAAGTGGTTTATCACCAAACATTCTAAAATTTTTATTTTTAACTCTTTCACTGTGTTCTTTAATTGGGATTAAAGCTATCACTATTTTATTCTGAATCATTTTTTCATTTCCTTAATCTGATTAACACCCTCTCTGAAAAATTTACCTATTACTGTGATATCTAAACTATAGGCAATAAACTTAAATCCGGCTTGAATTTGGTTTATTACGTTTTCAGGCTCCGGCTGGACTACATGAATTCCGGGCATTAGATTATGCTTTTTTGCTTTCATTAAGATTTCATTTTTAACTTTTATGAATTCCGGATTGTTAAATTGTCCTGTCATTCCCATTGACGCAGATAAATCATAGGGCCCAATAATCATTGCATCAATTCCATCCACGGAAAATATATCGTCTAAATTTGCGATGGCATCTAAGTGTTCAATCTGCACACAAACAAAAGTTTCCTCGTTTGCATTCTTCATGTACTTGTCAAATGAAAAGCCATAACCATGACTTCTTCCAAATCCAACACCTCTTGTGCCAAGAGGAGGATACTTAACAGAATCAACCAGGTACTCAGCTTGCTCAGCATTGTTAATCAAAGGAGCTATTACACCCATTGCACCAAGATCAAGATACTTTTTCGTCACTTCGTAGTTATTCCCAGGTAATCTGACGAAAGGGAGACATTTTGGATTACCAGCTTGTATAGCTTGAAAAATTTGTTGGCAAATTTGAAAATCCGCAACAGAATGTTCTGTATCCACAACCAGGAAATCAAATCCACAATTGCTCATTATTTCCGCAACAACCGGGCTAGCAGTATTGATCCAACTTCCAAGTAAAAATTCTTTGTCGTTCGTTATCTTCATTTTCTTCTCAAAATAATTTCACCTAATATTAAATATGCCAAATGAAACAAACTTACTACTTAATATATCAATTAATCAGGTTGTCAGAAATGGACATAAGTTCAAAGTAATCTTCAAAACTACCTAGAATACCTGGCAATTTAAGCATACTTTGGTTAAAAGTAGTTCTCCTTAAAATAAAAGGAATATCAAATTTTGTGGCAGCTTCATAGTCAGTGTTTGAGTCACCAATAAAAATACATTTTTCTATGGATATTTTTCCATTATCAATTAAATACTTTATCCAATCAATTTTCGATGTTGGCGATCCTAGAACATCTGAAAAATGATCTTTAAGGCTTTTTCGATTAACAATTCTTATCAACTCATCTCTTGGTGTGGCGCTTATCACCTTATAGTCAATACTTGATTTATAAAATCCTATAAATTCCGTAAGTCCGGCCACAAGTGGGGCACTTACAACGTTATCTATTACTAAAAATGAAAATCTATCAGCTAATTCCATTAATTCTCTATTTGTTAATTCCTTCTCCAAAAAGTTCTTATGATAAAATTTGATTTTTTCATACCTTGATATTCCAAGGTTATTTTCGTGATGCTTTACAACCATATCCGCAATATCTGATCCAAACGGAAGATATAATTTATGAAACGCCTTTGTTTTCTCATGGATTGACTCGCAAATAACCCCATCAAAATCAAATAATATATGATCAATCAACCATAACCTCTGCAAATACAGTCACAGGCGCACCATCAGAATCTTTAAATCTAAGTGGAGAAACCAGTATCTTTCCGAAAACAGTGGAAGAATCCACGTTAGAAAGGTCCATATCTTCCACAATTAAAAGGTCATTTTTAATTAGAAATTCATTGTGGGCAATTCTCCCAACATCCCTATTTTTTGCCCCGGAAAGTGACATGGAATCAAAACCGATTATCTTTAGTTCAGGACATTTTTGCTTTAAATAAGTTGCAAGTTCCGGATGAAAACCTGGATTTGACTCATAATAAGCAGCTTGATTTCTGATATACGTATAATGTGTCTTAATGATTATAAATTCGGTTTTCTCACAAAGTTCATATTCCTGAAAGTGATCTGTAAGTATCAGTTCTGTTTCATCTTCCAGACAATTAATTTCGACTAATTTTATTTCCGAAAAGATAAAAGCCCCGGCTCTATAATTTTCCCCTTTATTCCCGCTATCTGAAAAGTGGTATGGGAAGTCTATATGCGTTCCAAAGTGAGAAGAAAGTGAAAGATGCGAAGTGTTACAACTGGCGCTTTCACTTATTTTTTTTTTCTTCTTCAAATTCAGGGCTTCTGTATTTCTATAACCTGTTAATTCTTGCGTAAGCAGATGTGATAAATAAATCCACTCGGTTTTCATTTGTTCGTACCAGCTTAACATTTGTAAATTAGAATTTGCTTGTCAAAATTATTCACGGTTTTAAAACCTGATAATTTTTTATGCCCTAATTCATATAGGCTTTTCAGGTAGTTTTCCTCCCTGCAGCGGTCAGGATAATCTTTCATCAACTCTTTTTCTTTTTACCAGTCTACCTGAATTTTAGCAGAGCAAAATTGACTTCAACAAAGGTTTCTGTATCGGATACATGCATATCGCTCTCCAGTATTTCACTCATCAGTTCTGCACTTTTTTTCAAGAGTCCGTTTTTAATTTCTTCTTTAGTTTCAGCCATTTCGTTT
>Ga0180007_10001179_pt1 | contig 37306 bp, 33 predicted proteins | sample MM_PC_MetaG_FD_121122 | JGI IMG/M metagenome (GOLD analysis project Ga0180007, IMG submission 121122) | Groundwater microbial communities from the Aspo Hard Rock Laboratory (HRL) deep subsurface site, Sweden - MM_PC_MetaG | ecosystem: Environmental > Aquatic > Deep subsurface > Groundwater... | reverse complement strand
TGAGGGCCAGGTCGCAGCGACGATCCGTTTCGGTGCCGTCGAAACCCATCAAGCGGATCATCAACGAGAGGAACTCGCGTCCGGTGAGCCAGTCGAAGAGCGCATCGCTCTCGGGGCAGAATCCGATGCGCCGGAACAGCCCGACTTCGCGGCGCAGTTTGCGGCCGCGGACCAGGACTTCGCCCTGACTCGGAGTAATCAACCCGGACAGCATCTTGAAAAGCGTGGTCTTGCCTGCGCCGTTGAGTCCGAGCAGTCCGGTCACGCCCGGTCCGAGATCCAGGCTGCAGTCATTGACGGCGATCACTTCACCGAACCATTTGCTGACCCGATCGGCCCGCAGCACCGTGGTCGTCGTTTCGCTCACGAGACCACCTCCACCGGTCGGATCCTGCGCACAAGAATGCCGCAGGCGATGACGATGAACAGGGCGACCATCACCAGGCTGATCCAGGGCGACACCCCGTCCATGGGGCGGCCACCGAGGAACAGGGCACCCATGTTGACGTGCTGACCGGCAAAGTCGAGGACCCTGAGTTCAGGCCTGAACATGGCCATGATATCGGCCAGTCCGTCGGTCGCGAACAGCAGGACCCACCAGAGCGCCACGAAGACGGTCCTGGTTCCCAGCGAAGAGAGTGCCAGGATAACCAGGCTGAAACTCGTTCCAGCCAAAATGCAGTAGACCAGGGTCTTCAGGGGAATCACGACCAGCATCTCCAGACCCGTCGCTCCCTGGGTCGAGAGGTAGCCAAAGATGCAGAGAGCCAGGACCGGGAAAAGGGTCACCGCGAAATAGTAGAACAACGTCACCAGACCCTTGCCCAGGACATAGTCCCGCAGGCCGAGCGGGCGCGCGAAGTAGAGGGCCAGGCCGTTCTCCTGCCGATCCTTAGTGATCAGGCCCGAACCAATGATCGCCAGGATGATCAGCACCCAGGGCATCTGCCACTCGAGGAACGAGCGGAAGCCGGCGGCTGAGACGTCCGTCCACTCTCCGCCGACGAGCTTGCTCAACTCGCCCATCTTGTAGGTGAAGAACAGGATGCCGCCCTTGACGATCGCTGGCACCCAGGCCACGACCAACAGAAAGAGCAGACCGCGTCGTTTGAGAGGCCCCATGATGCCTCGGCGGGCGATAGCCCACCATGGCGGCGTCGCCGATTTTCCCGAGTGTTCCCAGTGGCGATAACCGCGTTCATACACAGGCATCAGCGCTCGCCTCCTTCGCCGCCGGTGAGGGCTGAGAGTGCTCCCGCCGCTTCGTCTCCGGATTCGTCGACGAGCTTGAAGAACAGGTCTTCGAGGGTTTCGGTCCGTCGTTGCAACCGCCGCAGGGCGAATCCCGACTCCGAAGCCGCTTCGAGGATGAAACGTGGTCCCATCACGGCATCGGTCGCCACGAGGATCGTCCTTTCCTCGAACACAGGGACGAGTGTCCGGGCGGTCAGGGCCGCGGCGAAGGCATCGAGGTCGCCGAAACCTTCCAGCACGAAGACGGCCGTCTGCTTCTCGGCATCGGCGTCGACACGGGCGTGGTCCAGCAACCGGCCGTCGCGCAGCACCAGGATCTCGTCGCAGACCGTTTTGACATCGGCCAGAAGGTGAGTCGACAGGATCACGCCGAATCCGCAGTCGCGGGCCAGGTTGTTCACCAGGTCGAGCAGCGCGAGGCGACCGCGGGGATCGAGTCCCGCGGTGGGCTCGTCCAGGAACAGCCAGTCGGGATCATGGACGAGGGCCTGGGCCAGCTTGAGTCTCTGCCGCATGCCCTGGCTGTAGGTGTCGGCCAGGCGATAGCGCTCGTCTGCCAAACCGACGTAGTTCAATACCTCGTGGGAGCGCTGCAGGGCGTCGGTGGCTGGCATGCCTCCGAGTTCGCCCAGATACGCGACCATAGCCACACCGCTCATGTCCGGCAGGATGCCCCCCCGTTCGGGCATCCATCCGAGGCCGCGGCGGGCGAGGCGGGCTTCCCGGGCCATGTCGTGGCCCAGCACCGACACGCTCCCCGGCGCCACTTCCAAGTGACCCAGGAGGGCGCGCAGCAGGGTTGTCTTGCCTGAGCCGTTGGGGCCGAGCAGACCGATCGAACGGGCTTCCAGCACGAACGAGACGTTCTTCAGCACCGGAACAGCGCCATACGCATACGTCAAGTCCTGGACCCTGATCGCCCGATCGGGCCGTTTGACTTCGGACTGTGGTCTGGCCATTATGAATCCTGATGATCGTCGAGATGCTCCATCGCTTCTCGAACGCCGATCCTACGTGAACTGTATGCGATTGTTTCAGACCTCGACCGAATTGCAAGCTTGAACCAGGACCAGGTCCGGAGGTGTGCGATGGCAGGGAAAGGATTCAGCACCAGATGCGTTCACGGATCGCATCGGAGCGACGAACGCTGGCACAAGGCCATGCCGGTCTCCACACCGATCTTCCAGACCTCGACATTCGCCTTCGAAAACGCCGACCACGGCGCCGCCATCTTCGCCGGGGAGAACGACGGGTTCCTCTACACTCGTCTGGGAAACCCGACCCAGGAAACCTTCGAAGAGAAGATGGCAGGAATCGAGAACGGCGAGGCAGCCCTCGCCCTAGCCAGCGGCATGGCAGCGGCGACCACCGCCGTGCTCACGCTGTGCGAAACCGGTGATCATATCGTTTCGGGCGACACCCTCTACGGCGGCACCCACCAGCTGTTCACCCACACGCTGCCGCGCCTCGGCATCACTGTCACCGAGGTCAAGGCAGACGAGCCGCAGAACTTCGGCGACGCCATTACCGAGAACACGAAGCTCGTCTTTATCGAGTCGCCCGCCAACCCGACACTTGTGCTGACCGACATCGCCGCGGTGTGCGAAATCGCCCACGCCAAGGGCGTGCCGGTGATGGTCGACAACACGTTCTGCACGCCATACCTGCAACGTCCCCTGGACCTCGGCGCCGACATCGTGCTGCACAGCGCCACCAAGTTCATCGGCGGCCACGGCGACGCCATCGGCGGCGTCCTGATCGGCAGCGGGGAATTCATCACCCGCGCCCGGTTCGAAACCCTGCGCGACATCGGCGGCTGCATCTCGCCCTTCAACGCCTGGCTGTTGATCCGTGGCCTCAAAACCCTGCCGATCCGCATGGATCGCCACTGCCGCAACGCCAGGATCATGGCCGATTGGCTGCTGACCCAGTCCAACGTCTCGAAGGTGATCTATCCCGGCCTCGAGAGTCATCCCCAGCATGAACTGGCCAAGCAGCAGCAGGACGACTTCGGCGGGTTGATCAGCTTTCATGTCGAGGGCAGCGAGAAGCTCTCCCCCCGCGAGGCGGGCAAACTGGTGATGGACAACGTGAAGTTGTGCACACTGGCTGTGAGTCTTGGAGATGTCGATACGTTGATCGAGCACCCCGGGACGATGACCCACTCGACCTACTCCGAAGAGGCCCTGCATAATATCGGCATCGATCCAGCGATGATCCGCCTGTCGGTCGGCCTCGAGGATCCCGAAGACATCATCGCCGACCTCGAACAGGCACTCAGCCGCATCTGAGCGACGGCTGGCCCACAGGCAAACACCCCCCGGTCCGGATCATCCCCGATGGGAAATGGCCGGAACAGGGGGTGTTTGCTTACCTGGAAGTCGTGCCCTAATGGACTGTCGCCAGATTTTCCGTCTCGGCCTCGACGACCCGTTGGGCTTCCCATTCTGCGGCGATCGCCAGAAGCTCGGCGGTGGTCGAGGCGCGTTTGAACAGGGCGAGAGTTTCCTGGAGCTGGATGTCGTCTTCGATGCCGACCCTGTAGGCTGTCTCCTGGCCGAAGGCCAGACGCATGAGCTCGCGACGCAGGCCCTGACGAATATAGTCGTCCTCAGCGGCGAGAATGGCGTCGTTGAGAGTGAGCTCGTAGACCTCGAGATAGCCGGGTAGATTTTCGCGGGACTTCAGGAAGCCGTGGAATTCGGCAACCATGACGTCGTCGGCATGGGTCTCCTCGGTCACTTCGTGGTGGGCATGCCATTTTGTTGAGAACTGGAACAGGGCGTAGTCGCGCTCAATGGCCACCTGGAAATCACTCAGGAAAGGTTGCTCGATCTCGATGTCGGGAGAGATGCCGCCACCGCCAAAGACGGTCCGTCCGGCGTCGGTCTGGTACCGCTCTCTTTTCTCGCGAGGTAATTCAACTTCATCGGCGGCATCCTCGGATGTCGCCTCGGTCATGTCGATGCCGTCGTCCCGCTGGCGATCCTTGTGGATCGATCGTCCCGATGGCGTGTAGTACTTGGCTGTCGTGAGTTTGAGGGCCTTGTGCTCGGCCAGAGGGAACACAGTCTGGACCGAGCCCTTGCCGAAGCTGGTCTTGCCGACGACCAGGCCGCGATCGTGGTCCTGCACGGCAGCCGAAACGATTTCGCTGGCCGAGGCGCTGGCGCCGTTGATCATGACGATCATCGGGAGACTCGTCAGGGAGGACTTGCCGTGATCCTCTGCGAAATAGCTGCGGTTCTGGTTGCGCAGTCGTCCCTTGGTGTAGACGATCAGATCGCCGCCTTCGAGGAACAACTCACTGACTCCGCAAGCCGCATCGAGCAGCCCTCCTGGATTCCAGCGCAGGTCCATCACGATGCCGCGGGCGCCCTGGGCTTCGAGATTCTTCACCGCTTCACGCACTTCGTCGGTGGTCGAGCGGGCGAAGCTCTGGATCCTCAGGTAGCCGATATCGTCAATCATGAAGGCGTAGGGCACGCTTTCGACCTTGATGATGGCGCGCACGATCGTCAGCGGGAAGGGCTTGGGGGAACCTTCACGCTCGATGGTAATGGTCACGGCGGTTCCGGGTTCGCCACGCAGAAGCTTGACCGCGTCGTCGTTCGTGAAGTCGAACGTCGTCTCGCCCTCGATCTCGATGATCTTGTCGCCACCCTGGATACCCATGAGAAAAGCCGGAGTCCCCTCGATGGGTGAAACGACCGTCGGATAGTGGTCCCGGACGTTGATCGTGATGCCCAGACCACCGAACTCGCCCTCGGTCGACATCATGAGATTGTCGTAGTTGGTCGGTGGCAAGTACTGGGAGTGTTCGTCCAGATAGTCGAGCATGCCGTTGATGCCGGCTTCGAGCAGTTCGTCGGAATCGATGTCCTCGACGTAATTGTAGAAGACCCTTTCATAGACGGCGCCGAGGACCTTGATGCCATCGAGAAAATCCTGGCGGCTTGTGCCCTTCGGGTCTCCCGGCTTGGCCAATACGTGGCCAACGGTGGCACCGAGCAGCACCAGCAGGGCGGCCCACAGCACGAGCCTGCGGTTGGCGATACGAGGGGTGCCAGTATTCATTTCGTTGCGACGCAACATCTTGTGGTCATCTCCATCCAGGGGTGGGGCTGTCCGGGGTACTCCTCCGGAGCCGGGCCTTTCCAGACACGATAAGACGATTATAGGCCCGACAGCAATTCGTGTTCCAAATTCCGCAAATGTGCGAGGGCCTGGTCCAGGACATCCTGGGGATCAAGCGATGCATCGACGACACGAAAACGGGGATCGCCGGACTCGGCCAACTCACGGTAGGCGGCATGGACCCGGTCATGGAAGGCTGTGTTTTCGCGCTCGAGGCGGTCGGGATCACGGGCATGGATCCGCGCCCTCCCCTGTTCGGGGGAGAGAAGACAGAGCAGGGTGAGATCGGGAACGGCGTCACCGACTGCATAATCGTTCAGGCGATGGACGGCCTCGACACCGAGGCTGCGTCCTCCCCCCTGGTAGGCCACCGAGGCGTCGGCGTAGCGATCGCACAGCACGATCCGACCCTCGGCGAGGGCCGGCTGGATCTCCTGCCGCACGAGTTGAGCCCGGCTGGCGACCATCAGCAGCAGTTCGGTTTCAGGCAGCAATTCGGTCAGATCGGCATCGAGCAGGATGTCGCGGATCCGTTCCCCCACTCGGGTGCCGCCGGGTTCACGCACCACCAGCGGCACGACGCCAGCGACGCCAAGGACATCGGTCAGCGCCGCGATGAGCGTGGACTTGCCGCTGCCCTCGGGGCCTTCGAAGGAAATCAGCAGACCGGAGCGATCAGGCACCATCGGCCTCGTCCAGATTGCGCATGACCGTCAGGATGCGCTGGACCGTGGTCGCCCAGGTAGCCACCGTCAGCACCACCAGCACCAGGACCAGGATCGGGCGTCCGAGCAGCATGCCCAGGATGATCAGGACGATTCGCTCCGGACGCTGCAACCAACCACCGTAGCAGGTCGTGCCGAGGCCCTCCGCCCTCGCGCGGGCATAGCTCGTGGTAAGCGATCCGGCCAGCGTCAGCAGGCAGAGCAAGGCGGCGCGGTCGTCAGAGGCATGGGTCATGAAATACCAGGCCAGACCAGCAAATAGTCCCGACTCGGCCAGGCGGTCGAAGTTCGAATCCAGGAAGGCGCCCCGCCTGGATTCCTTGCCCTGCAATCGGGCCAGGTCGCCGTCGAGCATGTCGAAGGTCGAACCGATCAGCAGGATGATCGCTCCGAGGAAAAGATCGCCGCGTGCAGCGATCCAGGCGGCCAGAAAACTGATCAACAGGCCGATGACCGACACGCCGTTCGGCGTGAGCCCCATCCGATCCAGGGCCAGCACCAGGGGCCGGACCTTGGCGCGAACCTTCAGCTTGATGTCTCCACGATCCATCGTGAACTCCTTCCGCGGGCTACTTGCCCCGCAGTAATAGAACCAGTTCGCCCTTCAGGCGGGGCCCGTCCATTTCCAACAGGAGGTCGGCGGCCGTACCGCGCAGAACCTCCTCGTGGATCTTGGTGATTTCCCTGACGACGGCTGCTTCGCGATCCGGCGCCAGCTCCTGCAGCGCCTCGAGTGTCTTGCGGATGCGGTGGATCGACTCCAGCATCACGACGGTTCCACGTTCCTCAAGCATTTCGGTCAGGAACGTCCGCAGACGCCCCGACTTGCGCGGCGTATAGCCGGCGAAAAGAAATCGATCGGTCGGCATTCCCGAAAGAACCAGTGCCGTCAACACGCTCGACGGTCCTGGTACGACGGTGTAAGTCAGCTCCGCCTCACGCAAGGCGCGAACCAGCACGAATCCGGGATCGGCGATGGCAGGCATCCCGGCGTCACTGACCAGGGCGATGGTTTCTCCGCGCCGCAGCCTTTCGATCACCTTGGGAACCTGTCGCTCCTTGTTGTGGTCGTGGAACGACTCGAGCCTGGCTCGGATCCCGTAGCGCGACATCAGGATGCGCGTGCGTCGGGTATCCTCCGCGAAGACAAGATCGACGCCGGAGAGCACGCTCAAGGCACGCAGCGATACATCGGCCAGATTGCCGATGGGCGTTGCCACAAGCCAGCAGCTGCCCGGCGGCAGCTCGATGTCAGGTAGCTGGATGCCGGGCCGTTCCTCCACGTCAGTCCTCTCCGGCGAGCCAGGCTGCGTCGGGCATGGGGCGATTCTCGATGCGGGCGTAGGGAACCGGCTGCCACTTGAAGGCCTGGGTCCGGACGCGCCGACGCACATCGGCCACGAGGTCAGTCGGGAAACCCAGAGCCAGCAGCTGCCGGGAGCCGAGTTGGCCGTCGATCATGTGGTGCAGGACCTTGTCCGCCTCGGCGTAGGTGTATCCGAGTTCGTCCTCGTCGGTCTGGTCCTGCCAGAGATCCGCACTTGGCGCCTTGCTCAACACCACGTCGGGCAGATCGAGATACTCGGCCAGGGCGCGCACCTCCTGCTTGTAGAGATCGCCCAGGGGGTTCAGGGCGAACGCCGCATCCCCGTGCAGGGTCGCGTAGCCCAGAAGTGTCTCGGTACGATTGCCCGTGCCAAGGACCAGGCTTCGGTCCCGGGCCGAGATGTCGTAGAGCACGATCATTCGACAGCGCGCCATCACGTTGCCACGCCGCAACAGGGCGTCGGCGGGGACATCGACCAGCAGGGCGTCGGCCATGGCTGAGATATCATGCGTTTCGGTGGCGATGCCCAGGTTCTCGGCGACGGCTTTGGCGTCGGCCAGGGACGACGGGTGACTCGTCCTGTAGGGCAGGAACACGCCACGCACATGGTCCGGCCCCAGTGCCCGAACAGCCAGAGCGGCGGCCACGGCCGAATCGATGCCACCGCTCAGGCCGATGACCACCTGATCGAAACCGGCGCCGCTCACCGTATCGCGCAGAAAATCCTGGCAGCAACGGGAGGCAGTTTCCGCGGGGATGATCCAATCGAATCCGTTCGAGTCATGCATCAGGTCGTTCCTCAGATTTTTCGCCACGTCGCAGGCATGAACAGGATGAGAACCGTGTAGAGCTCAAGGCGGCCGATCAGCATGAGCAGCATCAGCAGCCATTTCTCGGCGATCGACATGAAAGAGTAGTTGCAGGTCGGTCCCACGTCGCCTAGGCCCGGGCCGATGTTGCCCAGGGTGGCTGCGACGGCCCCGACCGAGGTCACGATATCCCGGCCCGCCAGCGTAAGCAAGAGCGTACCGGCCACGAACACCACCATGAACAGCATGAAGAAGCCCAGGACGTTGGTCGCCAGGGCAGGGGTGACCGGGCGCTCATTGAACCACAGGGTGTACACGGCGCGGGGGTGGAGCAGTTTCTGGACCTCGACGTGGGCGTGCTTGAGCAGCAGCAGCACGCGCATCATCTTGATGCCGCCGCCTGTCGAGCCGGCGCAGCCGCCGACAGTCATCAACAGCAGCAGGATCATGTGCGTGAATGGCGGCCAGAGCACGTAGTCGGCCGTGCCGTAGCCCGTGGTGGTGGCGATCGAGACGACCTGGAAGGCGGCGGCACGAACCGTCGGTTCGAACCCGCCGAACAGATGGACCGGCCACAGGGTTGCTGACACCAACACCGTCGCGCCGACGATCACCAGGGCGTAGAAACGGAATTCGTCATCGCGGCCGTAGACTGCGAGTCGTCCCCGCAGGGCAAGATAGTGCAGACTGAAGTTCACTCCGGCGATGAACATGAAGACCGTGATGATCCACTCCACCGCTCCGGATCGGAAACCGCCCACGCTGCTGTCGAGGGTCGAGAATCCGCCGGTGGCCATGGTCGTCAGGGCGTGGCAGACCGAATCGAAAATCGGCATGCCGCCGATCGTCGCCAGCGCGAGGACTTCCATCCCGGTGATCAACACGTAGACGCCCCAAAGCAAGCGCGCTGTCGCACTGATGCGACTGGTCAACCGGTCCGGTGAGGGGCCGGGAGCCTCGGCGCGAAAAAGCTGCATCCCGCCGACGCCCAGCAGGGGCAGGATCGCCAGCGCCAGCACGACGATTCCCATGCCTCCGAGCCATTGGATCAGCGAGCGCCAGAAGATCACAGCATGGTGGTTCGCAGCCACGCCTTCGATATCGGTCATGATCGTCGATCCGGTGGTCGTGAAGCCGGAGATGGACTCGAACACGGCGTCGATCGGGCCTGGAATCACACCGGTACCCAGAAACGGCACCGCCCCGAGCAGGCCCACGGCGATCCACCCCAGGGTCACGATGGCGAATCCTTCGCGATGCCGCAGCGCGGGTCTGGTGTGACCGAGCCACATGAGGCAGCCGCCGACAAGGGCGCCACCGACAGCCGTGAGCAGGAAAACTTCCCAGTCCCCTTCTCCGTAGAGCAGGTCGACGAGCAAGGGCAACAGGAGGGAACAAGACGTCACCAACAGCAGGAATCCGAGCACTCGCCCGACGCCGCGAAGGTTCACCGACGACCTCCCGAGGCGAAGAAGTCCTCGACCGCCTTGATGCCCGACGGCAGGGCAAAGACGACGACTTCATCCCCGGCCCGCAGCCGTGTGGTCCCGCAGGGCGTGACGACATGGCCGCGCGTGAGTACGGCGCCGATGACCGCGTCACGCGGAAAATCGAGCTTGGACAGCGGCACGTCGAGGTAGCGTGCTCCTTCGGCCAGATGGAACTGCTGGATCTCGGATCCGCTGTACCCCAGGGAGTGGGCGCTGACGACACCTCCGCGCTTCACGAAGCGGGTGATGGCGTCGGACGTGGAGAGTCGCGGAGAGACGACGGCATCGACGCCCAACTGGGGCAGCAGGGGTACGTAGTCGGGACGATTGACCAGACAGACCGTCTTGCCCACTCCGTGGTGGTGAGCCAGGAGACAGGACATCACATTCGTCTCCTCGTCATCGCTCAGGGCCACGAATCCATCCATGGATTCGATCCCTTCGCTTTTCAGCAACTCCCCATCGGTCGCATGCCCGTTCAGCACGAGCACGTGATGCAGGAACTCGCTGGCCACGCGGCAACGTTCCTCGTCGGGATCGATGATCTTGACCTTCACTCCCAGGGAGCAGAGATCCTTGGCCAAGATCTGCCCGGTCGTGTTCGCCCCGAGGATCATCACGTTCTGGAGTCGATTGACCGGCGTGTGAACAAAGGCGAGAGCCCGGTCGACGGCATCGCGGGCTCCGGCGATGTAGAGCAGATCGCCCGATCGGATGATCGTTCCCCCCCGCGGAATCAGCGTTTCATTGTCGCGGACGATCGAGATCACCAAGGCCCAGCGAGACCCCAGGGACTTTTCGATTTCCAGGAGCGACTTGCCGGTTACGTAGGCCTTATCGTCGACCCTCGCTCCAACCACGCGGACACGACCACCCGCGAATTCATGAACGTCGGTCGTCGCGGCGTCCCAGAGGATCTGGCGCATGGCCCGCACCGCTTCGACATCGGGATTGATGGCCAGATCGATGCCGTCGAGGATGAGTTGATCGGACTGGTAATACACGCCGTCCCGGACCCGGGCTACCTTCACCTTGGCGCCGAGACGGTGGGCGGTCAGGCACGAGATCATGTTGGTCTGGTCCGAGTTGGTCACAGCCGCGAAGAGGTCGGTATCGGCCATGCCGATCCCTTCGAGGAACCCGGGGTTCACGCCGTTGCCCACGATGACTCGGCAATCGAGTCCCTCCTGGGCCTTGGTCGCTCGATCCGCATCCCTCTCGATCACCACGACTTCGCTCTCGCGCCGACTGAGATTTCGGGCCAGGTCACCGCCGACCGCGCCCGCTCCGACGATCACGATCTTCATGCAGGATCCCCCACGTAGCTGTTCAACGCCTCAATCGCCGCGATGACCGCGTCGTCTCCCACGTCGCAGTGGGTCACCAGGCGAACACGTCCATGTCCGAAGGCGACCGCGGCCACGTTTCGGGCCGCAAGGTGCCGAATCAGTGCCGATTCATCCAACGTCCGAAAAATGACGATGTTCGTCTCAACCTGATGATCCAGGCTAATCCGGTCATTGTCCAGACCTTCTGACAGTCGGCGGGCCCGCTGGTGGTCCTCGCCAAGGCGAGGAAGCTGATGATCGAGAGCATGGAGACATCCCGCAGCCAGCAGTCCGGACTGACGCATGCCGCCACCAAAGAGTTTGCGAGCGCGCTTGGCCTCCTTCATAACATCCCGACCTCCCGCGAGACACGATCCGACCGGCGCCCCAAGCCCCTTGGAGAAGCAGACGCTGACGGTGTCACACGGTGCCGCCAATTCGCACAGGGCAATGCCACTCGACGTGTGGGCGTTCCAGAGCCTGGCGCCGTCGATGTGCAGTTTCAGCCCGCGGGCGTGAGCCTCCCGGCCGATCCGTACGACGTCGTCCTGGGGCTGAACACTCCCCCCGGCCCTGTTGTGGGTGTTTTCGAGGCAGATCAACGAGGCTCGGGAATAATGATCGTCATCGGGATGGAGAGCCTCGGCGATCGCGTCCCAGTCGAGCCGCCCCCGGTCTCCCGTCAGGCATGTCAGTTGCAAACCCGAAAGGGCCGCAGGTCCTCCCTGCTCGTAGTTGGAGATGTGGCATCCCCGCTCACACACAACCTGATCGCCGGGACGTGTTTGGACTCTCAGGGCGATCTGATTGGCCATCGTGCCGCTCGGGACGAACAGGGCGGCCTCCTTGCCGAGCAAGTCGGCGACCCGTTCCTGAAGAGCCAGAACCGTGGGGTCGTTACCAAACACGTCATCGCCCACATCCGCAGCGGCGATGGCCCTGCGCATGGCTTCGTTCGGTTTGGTCACAGTGTCGCTGCGGAAGTCGAAGAGGGTCATGACGAGCCTCCATGGTCGCGGGGGGAACGGATAACTTCAATGGGATCGGAGCATCCGCCGCTCAGACAGAGGCCTTCCCAGTCGAAGCCAGGAAGGCCATGAAGTTGGGAAACGGGGTCGACCCACCGAGTCAATCAGTCTTTGGCGACGAGCGCCACGCGATCCTTCAACATCTTCGACACCTTGAAGATCGGGACACGACGAGCCGGCACAGGCACGGCTTCGCCCGTGCGGGGATTGCGGGCCATGCGCTCCTTGCGTTCCTTGACTTTGAACGTCCCAAAGCCTCGAATCTCCAAGTGGTGTCCATCGACGAGCAGTTTGCTGATTTCCTCAAGAAAGAGGTCGACGGTTTCACCGACTTCCTTCTTTGTGAGCCCGGTCTTTTGGGCGATATCTTCCACGATATCCGCTTTCGTCATCCCGCACTCCTTTCTCGGACAAACGTCCTGATTGGGCCTAAACGGTGGACGATTCATCTCATCTTCAAGCATAACTCCTGCTCTGTCAAGGGCATTGTCGCTTCAAAGCAAGATGCGAGGCATTTTGCAAGACGACACCCTCCCGCTTTCGCAAGATCGAGGCCTTTCGAACCTCCTAGTGCCCTTACAAGGAACACGGAGACAGTATCACGCCCTTGAGCGGCCCTGTATCTCATGGTTCCACAACGTGTTGCAAAGCGCCACGAACTCCCTGCCTCCCCTGGCACCCCGATTGCAGTGACCAAGGTGATCGACGCGCGAGCGATGCACAATTCCGGCTCGCAGGACAGCGCAGCTCGATCAACATGTTTCGCTTCGTCAAGGAGGATCAACGGTGACTGGCAACAAAAACTTCAAAATCATGATCATTGTCGCAATGGCAGCTGCGGCCCTGGTCGGCTGCAGCAGTAACAGTTCCACGACCGCACCCCCGACCGTGGACACGGCACCGCCAGCCGTTCCCACCAACGTCGACGGCCAATCCTACGCCAGCGATGTCATGATCACCTGGGCCGCCAACACAACCGACGCCGACCTGGCCGGGTACAAGGTCTACCGTGTCAACGATGAGCGAGTGGCCGAACTGACCGCATCGCCCCAGACTTCGACCGAGTATGTGGACACGGCGCCGGCCATGGGGTCGAACACCTACCGTGTGACCTCTGTGGATGTCAGCGGAAACGAAAGCGCCTACCAGAGCGTTTCAGTGACCGTGGAAGAGGGCTTCGGCCCCTACCATCCGGACAGCCCCTAGTCCGAAAAAATTCAACACCACGATTCGACTCCTGGTGACGAAGACAGGCCGATCCCCACGGGGATCGGCCTTGTTCGTGTCCAACTTTCCTGAGGCTCAAGCCAACAGTGTACCTACCTGGTAGGCGACCGTGTAGTAGAAGCGGCCCACGACTGTCATCATGGAACGCAGCACTCCACCAAGACCCAGAGACATCAGCAGTAGGACCAGGACGAATCCGTACGGTCTCAACCGATCGTAGGCCTCGGCCGCTTCACCGCGCAGGAAAGCCATCATGATCCAACTGCCATCCAGAGGCGGCAGGGGAATCAAATTGAACAGCGCGAGCAGGATATTCAGGGAGATCCCCCACTCGAACAGCAGCGCGAGAAAGGGCAGGGCCTCACTCCTGATCGATTCGGGGTGGGAATGCGCCCAGCCGGTAACCAGCCCCAGAAGCAATGCCGAGATCAGGGCCAGCAGCAGATTGCTGGCTGGGCCGGCTGCGGCCACGAGGGCGTGATCCCTGATCGGTTGACGAAGACGCAGAGTGTTGACAGGCACGGGTTTGGCCCAACCGTAGATCATTCCGCCGGGCAGCATCGCCATCACGATCGGAACCAGAACCGAGCCGATGGGATCAAGATGGACCATCGGGTTGAAGCTGATGCGGCCGAGTCGATACGCCGTATCGTCACCCAATTGAAGCGCCGCCCAGGCATGGGCGCTCTCGTGCACGACGAGTGAGATGATCAGGACGAAGATCGCGATGGGCCATTGCATGTCCACGAATCAAGCCTCCATTTCGGACGTGGTTTCCAGCGCGTTCCACGCCCGCCACACCAGTTCGACATCGAGAGAACCGGGTGTCCGGTCCTCCCCTCTTAAAACGTGCAGATTCCTGGTTCGGGGGGCCCAATGGGCGGGATCGGTCGGGCCGAAAAGCGCGAGTGTCGGCGCTCCCACGGCTCCAGCTACGTGCATCAGTCCGGTGTCGTTGCAAAGGAAGCGATCGGCCCGCTTCAACAGGGCGGCACAGACCCCCACCGTGACAGTCGGGAGTTCACGCCAGGCTCCCGGGCCTTCCGGCTGGAGCTGTTCCATGGCAGATCGGAAGCGAATCATGACTTCGGCGTCGGCGGGCCCCTGAAGCACGAGGACCCGGCGCCCGGCCGCGACGAGACGCTTCGCGATTTCCGCGAACCGGTCCGTCGGCCAGAGATTGGCGGTCTTGGCAGCCCCCGGATGCATGATCCACAGATCCCCGGTGCCGGGAATTGTCGTCGCGATCTCGGCTGCCCGTTCCAGTTCCGCGACCGAGGGGACGACCAAGGTGGTTCGATCCCGGGTTCCCAGTCCCACAGCCTCGAGAGGGGCGAGGTGATGGTCGATCGCGTGACGATCCATGACCGGGAACGAGGGCATCACCAGGCTGTAGGCGTGGCGGCTGATGTCAAATCCGAAGGGATCGCTGTCACAACCCACGATCCAGCGTGCGCCTGAAACGGCCGCCAGAGCGGCGCTGGTCACCGAGTAGGACACGGAGTTGAGGACGAAGGCCAATTCGGCGTCGAACTTCCGCATCCGGCCGATGAATTCGACCAAGGGTCCGAGCCGCGTGCAGGCCCGTTTGTCGAACAACAGCACATGATCGAGATGAGGACTGTGACGGACGACATCGTGGTTGACCGGTGCACAGACCAGAGCGATCTCCGCCTCGGGATAGGCCTCTCGCAAGGCCCGAAACGTCGGCGTGGCGCAGACCATGTCCCCCATCTGGTTGTGGGGCCGAACAACGAGGATCCGCTGCGGCCGAAGCTCGTGCAACTCGGTCGGACTGATCCGAGGGCGTCGCCACAGGCGGGCGACGAGCCCCGACACGACCCGTTTGATCTCTTTCCGGAAAGAATGGACCTGGGACGGCAACCCTGGCACCTCCGTTGCATCGTCGGCCTTCAGGGAGGACGATCGTGCTGAAATCGTTGCGCAATACCGTTCGAATCACCGTCTGGATCGCACTCTGCGCCCTGGGCCAGTACGAGATCGTGGCCAAATCCCACGACCTGCTGGGTGATCCCTTACCGGGTTTCTGGGATGCCAAGCGGGTCGAGCAATGCACACCCTACCAACCGTGGACTGGATTCCAGTTCGTCGATCATGTGATCCACGAAGGAATGGAAGCCGCAATCTTCTACGAGCAGATCCTGTTCTAGGTGCGCCTGCCCTTCTGGAATCCAGGCTTTTCGCCGTGATCCATCAGATCCACCAACATGCCCAGATAGGCGTCGTAGCGCCAGCGTGGAATCCTGCCGAGAGCCACATCCGCCAAAACAGCGCAGTTCGGTTCGTCGCGGTGGACGCAGCTTGAAAAGCGGCAGCGACTTCCCGGGCCGACGAACTCGGGCAAAAACTCGCGCAGATCCTGCGGCTCCAAATCCCAGGCGTCGAAACCCCGGATTCCTGGAGAATCGGCGATATAACCCCCGCCTGACAGGGGGAACAGGTCGGTGCGCGTGGTCGTGTGCCGCCCCAGGCCCGTTTTTTCGGTGACCTCGGCCACTCGCAGGACAAGCCCTGTGGCCGCCGCCAACAACGAACTCTTGCCGGTCCCCGAAGCGCCGAGCAGCAGCGAGATCTTGCCCTGCAGAAGATCATGAAATTCCTCGACGCCCTCGCCTGTCTCGGCGGAAGAACGCAGCAGGGTATAGCCGATATCCGTGTAGTGGTTCCAGCGATTGTCTGCGGCAGCTTCAGGGTCGAGATCGACCTTGTTGAGGCAGAGCACGCCGGCGACATCGAAGCGCTCCGCCGCCACCAGGAGCCGGTCGACAAACCCCGCCACAGGGTCGGGTTGACGCAGGGACTGCACCACGACAATCTGATCCAGGTTGGCCATCATGACCTGCTCGATGCGTCCCCGGTCGCGTTTGGACGACATGCGCGAGATCTTGTTCCGGCGGGGCAGGACCTCTTCAACGACCCCGGTCACTCCATCCGGTGCCATGGATATCATGACCCTGTCACCCGCAACCGCAACGGTGCGGCTCTCTCGGGGGCCCTGCTTGAGCCGTCCACGCACACGACAATTCACCGGACCATCACCGCAGTGGACCCGGCAATGGCCGCTGTGGGCCACCAGGACGACGCCCTCGCGACGGCCCGCTTCTCCAGTTACGCTCATTGGCCATCAACGCTTTCAGGTTCAAGGATCGAATCAGGACTCAAATGCGCCTTGAGCAACGTCTCTCGATCACTTAGTTTAGATCATTCTCGATAGTGATACAAAATTGCTGAGCTCTCAAGGTGGTATCGATGGACATTCAGGACGTCCTCAAGCTCGCCTCCGCTGAATTGTTCCTGCCTGATCTTCAGGCTGGCGACAAGGACGGAGTCCTCGAGGAAATGGTCGAGGTTCTTCTCATGAACCGCAAGCTGTCGAGCAAGGACACCGTCCTATCGATGCTCAAGAGCCGGGAATCGATGGGCAGCACGGCTGTCGGACCGGGAATCGCCTTCCCGCACGGTCGCACCCTCGCGACCGACGACCTGATCATCGTGATCGCCCGTTCACTCGCTGGCGTACCCTTCGATTCTATCGACGGCGACCCGACCCACCTGTTCTTCATGCTCATCGCACCGCCGCAGGATTCCGGTAACCAGTACATCCGCTCCCTGGCCGTTCTGATCGAAAAGCTCGGCAGCGCCGAGGTTCGCGCCGCCCTGCTCAAAGCATCGGATTTCGAAGCGTTCAGCAACGTTCTGACGGAGGAATAGAACAATGAACCGTCAGTTGAACATTCTGGTCGATCTCCAGAACAAGGAACTCTCCTTGCGTGATGCGCGGGATCCCGAGAAGGCCAAGCAGTTCGAGGAGCTCGGCTTCGCCATGGACCCCGACAAGATCCAGGCAGACATCGACAAACTGCTCGACGAAGTCGACGCCCGTCATCGCGGCTACTACGAACGCCTCAAGCAGCGCTTCCCGGACCCCGTGGTTCCTGTGCGCGACGGGCACTGCACCGGCTGCTACGCCAATGTGCCGACATCGTTCACTTCGGTGACCAAGGAGAACAAAGTGCAGAGCTGCGAAAGCTGTGGCCGGATCATCTTCCAGATCTGACACCGAATCCGATGAACGTGCAGAGGGGCGCCCCCGATCAGGGGACGCCCCTCTTTCGTCCGTGCCATGGCCGACCGGTTGGGAGGTACTAGTCGCAGGACACGGTCAATCGGTCAGGACGCCGGTGAGAGCATCGGCCACCGCTTCGACCCGACGTTTCTTTTCCTTCTCGATCTTCTTCTTTTCGCCGCCATCGTCGCGCACACCGAGATCGGTGGTAGCCCACTTGGTCGATCCAGCCGGCAGTGCCGGCGTGTCGTGTTCCCAGTCGATCCCCGGCTCCTTGCGAAACACGAATCCGCTGCCGTCCCAGTCGATCATCACCAGATCGCCGCGTCGGATCTGTTCGCTGCAGATGTAGTGTGAGACGGGCGTCACGAGTTCCTTTTCCACGACCCGCTTCAGGGGGCGGGCGCCGAATTCCAGGTCGGTGCCGAGATCCACAAGATGCCGCTTGGCCCGTTCGGAAACCTCCATGAGGAAGGGCTCCGAGCAGAGCAAGGCGCGTCGGTGGATATCGGAGATCTGGTTGTCGAGAATCTTGAACAGGTCCTCGTCCTTCAGGGTGTTGAAGGTGATCATGTCGTCGAAGCGGTTGAGGAACTCGGCCGGGAAGATCTTCTTGGCTTCACGGGTCACCGCTTCGTCGATGTCCTTGTCGAGTTGTTCGGTGTTCATCCCGGTCGAGAAACCGATGTTGTTGTTGGACAGGTGACGGTTCATCACCTGGCTGCCGACGTTCGACGTGAGCACGATGATCGAACGGGTGAAGTCGACCTCCTCGTTGTTCGCGAGAATGAGGTGGCCGTCCTCGAGGATGCCCAGCAGGGTGTTCCACATCTTGGGATGGGCCTTCTCGATCTCGTCGAAGAGTACGATGTTCAGGTACCGCTCCACCTCGGGCGGGAACATGCCGCCGAGACGACTGTCGCTCTCGGTGATCATGCCGCTACGGCGTTCGATGGCCTTGATATGGTGGCGGTCGAGGTTTTCCTGGGCGAGCAGCGGCCGGATCTCACCGCCTACGTACCCTGGTGGGGAACCGAGCAGCTTGGAGATGTTGTAGTGGGCCGAGAACTCCTGGCAGTTGATCCTGGTGAACGCCCGTCGGTCGCCGAAGATGGTCTCGGCAAGACAGCGTACCGTCTCGGTTTTCCCCACGCCGGTGGGTCCGAGGAACATCATCGTCAGCAGGGGACGCTCGAGATCGTGGATCCCGGCGATCAGACGGCTGAAACTGTCCGAGATACGGGTCGCTGCGTGGGGTTGCCCGACGACCATGTCGTCCATCCGTCCTTGGAATCGGCGCAATTGGCCACTGAGCATTCCCGGTTTCAGTTCGATCACGTGCTGCTCCTCGTCGTCTGCTCGGGATATCTCTATCGGTTGTGCCGCAACCGGATCATCCATGATCCTGCAACGGAAAACCCGCCACAGACCATCCTTCGGACAGTCCATGGCGGGCTTGAGGTTTATCCTGGAAAAAGTCGCTTACGGCACCAGCGGAGCGGCCAGATAAGGCGCCTGCTCAGCCGTCGCATCCTCCACCCAGCGATCGTCGATCCGTGGTCTGATCGGCGAATTGGCGATCACGTAGGCCTCCACGGCCTCGGACGTGGTGATCTGCGTGAGTTCGATCCGGTTCGAGGGGATGCTGGTCAGGAAATCCAAGCCGCTGTTTCCCTCCATCAGGAAAGACGTGCAAACCACCTTGTAAATCTTCTGCGGGTCCAGGGGTTCACCGCCGACCAGATAGCTGCACACGCGATCCATGTCCGGACGATTCCTGTTGAAGCGAACCTGGGCGCCGGAGATCACGATTCCTCCTGACTTTCCGCTGACCTTGCGCTCGACGATGAGTCGCAGCATGGCGCCGTCCATCTCGACCAGGACCAGCTCGTTGCCGAACGGCAGGACCGAGAACACGTCCCTGGCGGTGATGTCGCCGGCCGGAACATCGGCCCGCAATCCACCGAGATTCTGGAAAGCGAAGTCGGCATCGAAATGGGTTCGCATGGCGTCGGTCACCATGTTCCCCATGATGTTGGTGCCCGGCCCGCCGCGCGTGAGGTTGACGGACGACAGGCCGATGATCCGACCCATCTCGGCTTCGGTGAGTTCGATGAAGGGCTTCAGCACGGCGGTCATGGTCGGGTGGGGCCACAGCTCATCCTCGAAGAGGGTGATGATCGTGCCGCGATCGTGGGGCTGGTCCCAGGACACGATCGAGCCGCTGGCCTTGTCGATGTTGAAGATGATGTGGCCGATGCTCGAACCGTTGCCGAAAGTCTCCAGGCAGATCGTGTGGGTCACCGGGTCGATCCAGGGTTTCTGATAGCCGCGATGAGTGTGACCGCCCACGGCAAAATCGATGCCCGTCACTTCGTGCATGAGTTCCATCAGGTTCATGCTGCCGGACTGGACGTAGCCGTAGCCGCCGGTACCTTCCTGCTGGCGACCGTCATCTTCGACCTGGTTGTTCATGATCGTCTGCCATCCCGCATCCGGGTCGAACGGGAGGCCTTCGTGGATCAGCAGGCCGACGATGTCGCACCCCTGGGCCCGCAGTTCGTCGCGCCATCGCTCGATGGCCGGGGCCATCGGGTCAAAGATCAGGCCGCGGATGTTGTCGGGAAACGACATGTGTTCGGTGGCCGGGGTCACGATGCCGATCATCCCGATCTTCAGACCACCCTTTTCGAATGTCGTGGTCGGAATCACCCAGTCGACCAGTTCACCGGTCGACTCGTCGCGAAGATTGGCGCAAAGCCACGGCATATCGGAGGCGAGGGCCAGGCGCTTACAGTTCTCCCGACCCATGTCGAAGTCGTGGTTGCCAGGAACGATGGCGTCATAGCCGAGAGTGTTGAAAAATTCGACCACGGCATCGCCCTTGGTCTTGCTGCCGATCGGGGCGCCCTGGAATGTGTCGCCCGCATCGAGCAGGAGCACATCCTCGCCGACCGCCGCCGCTGCGGCACGGACCTCCTCGACATAGTTCATCATCGACGCGCCGCCGCCGAGGGGTGGCGGGAACGCCGGGTTCATGAAACGGGCCGGTTCGGGGGCGATGTGACCGTGGAGGTCGTTCGTCCACATGACGTGCAGCCGCACGATGCCTTCATCGGCCGCCGCTCCGGCCACTGCGACCAGGGCGACGACAAGGGTGAAGACGGCCGTGAACCGCCGGTGTCCGGTGTTGATCCTCATATCATCCTCCTCGGGGCTTCTCCCCCGTCTCTCAAACTAGAAACGGTAGGTGAACGTCGCACCCAGTCGGAACATGGTTTCCTCGACCCGCGAGCTCGCCGCCACGGCGAAATCCTCGGGATAGTCGAAGAAGTGGGGCTGAACGCTGATGACCTTGCCCAGCTCCACGCCCACGTTGATCATGCCGTCGGCGTAGGGCGCTCCGATTCCCATGCTGAACAAGGACGCTGAGGCTTCGGGATCGGCCGCATAGTCGAAGTGACGGAAACCGAACCGCAGAGGCACCCCGTTGTAGAACGTGTGCTGCACGCCGACCCGGTAATCCATCGTGTTCTCCATGAGATGCGGGATCTCCTCACGACTGTCCTCGAGCTGGGACCATTCGGTCCACTCGACCTCGACCGAGAAAACAGTCAGCGGCTCGGTGCGGGGATGCAAAGCGAATCCCACGCGGGCCCTCTGGGGGTACCTCACCGTGGTGTGGGTCTTGACGCCTGTCGGCAACGCAGGTGAGCCTTCGGTCGTGGTCACCAGCTCGTCGCCACCCACGTCGAAGGGCAGGTCCCAGGAGGCACCGAAGACCATGCGCTCGTTCGGAGTGATCGTCAGACCGGTCGTGACAGCCAGGCCGTCGGCCTTCCATTCGTCCACGAGCACGTAGCTGTTCGGCTCGTCGTGGAACAAGCGGTTGCGCTCCTCCCACTCGACCGTCCCGAAAACATAGTGCAGAGCCGCACCCAGGCTCACCTGTTCGCTGATCTCGAAGGCAGCACCGAGACCGAGGTCCCTCAGATCGCCCTTGCGGGTGACGCCGCGGCTTTCGAGAATCTGGTCCCGCGGTTCGCTGAACGAATCGGGATCGCGGAGTTCCTCGGAGAACTCGTAACCGAACCCGTATCGCGTCGAAAGCGAGAGTCCGGCGCCGAAACGCTCGCCGAAAGCGCGCGAAACCGCGAAGCCGGAACCGAAGCGGTGACTACGGTTGCTGGCGATGGCTGTGTCGATCACGTAGCTGCCGAAGCTGTCGAACAGGGGCTGGAAGCGGTCCTCGTGCTCCTCGGCGAGGGACATGCCGCCGTCGACACGCCAGTCGCCGGCCCAAGTCAGGGTGGCTGGATTGAGAGCCGTGCCGAAACCGCCGCGATCGAGAGCGACGCCTGTCGCCCCCATCCCGTTGATCTCGGCCGACAGCCAGTTGGACGTTGCTCCGTAATTCAGGTCGAGTACCGACGCACCCGCTGCAGGCACAAGGAGCGCCAGCAGCACGGCCAGCAGGGCCGGGACGAGGCGTCGGTTCTTGGTCATCTTCTTATTCATCGCGTTCGTCTCCCGATCAGAACGTGTAATCCATTTGCATGCGGAACGAGGTCAGGTCCCGCGGCGCGTAGCTGCTCTCGATGTCGACTCCGAATTCTTCGCCGTATTGGCGGATGTCCAGATACGTTCGAGGCAGGTTGTGATCGCGTGTCACCTTCAACTGGAAGAGCAACTGGTCGGAGACGCGGCTCTCGACCTTCATCCAATTGCGGAAGCCCCGACCGTCGGTCACCACGAACTCGTTCCCCTCGAAATTCCAGAGGAATCCATTGTACATCTCGGCGCTGAACAGCATTCGGATGCCCGGCGTGAGATTGTGCTCGTAGATGGCCTGGATGGCGTGAGCAGGTATGGCCGCCGTGCCCACCCCCGGCACACCCTCGTAGCTGCCGTCGGGCGGTGCGTCAGGCACGCCGCTCAGACGCGGACGCGGGGGGAACCACACGTTGCTGTTCATGTACATGAAGCGCAACCGGTTCCAGTCCGACAGCATGGCGATGAGCTCGTAGCGCGACTCCCAGGAGTCGAACCAGCGCACGTCGTAGCTGTTGGTGCCGCCGCGGCTGCTGTAGCGATGCCGCATGCGCAGCCGAAGATTGAACTTGGGCTGGTACTCGACCTTCAGGGTGTAGCGCTGCATGTCCAGACCGTCGGACTGGCGTTTCCACTGGTCGAACTCCAGGCCGTTGATGATCAGGCTGCGGCTGATCCGGTACCTGGTTTGCAGGAACATGCCCTGCTCGGGCTTGGGCTGGGCCGTGTTCAACGAAAGGTAGCTGTAGAAGTCGTCGTTCAGACGGAACGGCGAATCGAGCAGCGTCTGCTCGTAGCGGTTGTCGTTGGCGAAGCCGCGGTTGTAGGGATTGTCGTAGCCGACATCGTAATCACGCCAAATGGCCAGCAGGTGGAAGTTGTCCCACTGGGCGAATCCGTTGAGAACAAGCGCCGAAGGAGAATCGCCGCGGAACCAATCCGCGGTCGGATCCTGCAAGACGCCGTACTCGCCCTGGAAGCTGACGTTTTCGACGACGGTCTGGAATTCCGCACCGTAGACCCGTCGAAACTTGTGCTCGGTCGTCTGGCCGGTGACCGGATCGATCTCGACACTCGTGTAGGCGTTCCAAAGCTCGCTGTCGCGGGCTTCGAGCAGGCCGTTGTCGATGTTGTAGCGGCTCACCAAAGTCGTCGGGTCGGCTCGGAAACCCCTGTTGTAGCTGGCCTCGTAGGCCGTGGCTCCGATGTAGGTGGCATCGCCGAGCATGATCTTGACGTTGCCGCCGATGATCTCCTCGTCGAGACCGTCGAGAGCCAATCCTGTCGGAGTATCCTTGAGCTCGCCGAGGGCGTAGGTCCGCCCCGGCTCGAACATCAGGTGTTCGGCTGCCCATTGGTCGGACGGACGCGGATCAAGAGTCACGTACGAGTTGATGGTGCCGTCGGGGTTGAGGATGGCGTCCTTCTTGTCGGAGGACAGGAAGAATGTGGTGTGAACCGGACCGATGCGTCCTTCGGCGGCAAGCCCGCGCAAGGCGTACTCATGGCTGCGGCTCAGGTCGCCGCGAACGCCGACAGGACGCTTGTTGAAGCCGAAACCCGTGCGTCTGTACTGGATGAAGTCCGTGTTGTCCATGACCAGACCCTGGCCGAAGGCGACACGGTAGTTGCCGAAGTACAGCCGCTTCAGGTGAAGCGGGCCGATCTTCTTGTCGTTCATGCCGTAGTAGCCCTTGCTCGTCTTGCGCCACGAGTCCTCGCTCATGCCACGATGCGTCAGCACACCCGCGCGGAATCCTCCGGTCAGGTTGAGCTGCAGCTTGTGGGTCATGTGCGGATCCCCGCGAAACGAGGACACGTCGTCGATGCCCGACAGCTCACTGTTGGCAATCTCGTCCGAATCGGAGAAGTAGGGCGTGTCGTAGTAGCGCATCTGGTAGCTGCCGCGAACGCGCTTGTCCTCCTCCAGGTCATCGTCGGAGTAGACGACGAAGTCGCGCATGTTGCTGAACGACCAGTAGCGCAGACCGTCGGCCTGACGCAGCTGACGCTCATTCTCGAAAAAACCGAGACGTTTGCGCGCCTGCAGGATGTTCTTGGCATCGACCGGCGAGACGTTCTGGAACGACTGCAGATCGAACAAGTCGAGCTCGTTGACGTTGACCGGGTCACGTATCATGTCCAGGTACTCATCGACGAGACCTTCACTGGCCCCTTCCTGGCCGAGGTACTGCCGAACCTGGCGGTACGAGGCCGACAGGCGTGCGATGGACGCATCGACCGGATCGGGCGGCATGGTAGCGACAAGAGGTTTGAGCGTCGCCAGCATTGCCGGAGTCATGCCTTCGACATCATTGAGGTCGTAGACGCTGCTGAAGTAGCGCACATAGGTGCGGTACTCGATGATGTTGCGCGCGATATCCCCGGGAATCGGCAGATCCATGACCTCGGCCAGGGAGGCCCGGTTCAGATCGACCTTTTCAGGAGGCGCGGCGGCAGCCGCCCCGCAGAGGACCACGACCAGCAGCATGGTCACGATCCGGGCGGTGCAAGTCAGTCGACTCACGGGGCCTCACCGCCCCAGGCAAAACTCATCCCGAACTGGTGGCTGGGTCCGAGAACGCCGCCACCGCTTGAGAATCCGTAGTCCAGAGTGAAGCCCTCGAACTCGTAGCCGAACCCGGCGGTGAGCTTGTTGGGATTCGTCATCAGACCCGTGCGCAGGGACAGGACTTCGAGAATCCGAAATTCCACGCCACCGTGGTACTGGGGATCGAAGCCCAGGGCCGACTCGATCTCGAAGATCGTCGTGACGTCGGCATAGGGTTCGTAGGCCAGGCCCACGTGCAGACGCTGGGTCAATTCCTCGTTGGCGAGGCCGATCTGGGGATTGTTGATGTTTTTGACCATCACACCCAGGCGGGTGCGGCGGTGCAGAGTGACCAGCATGGCCGCGTCGAATCCGGCGACGGTGTCGTCTCCCGGATCCTGCAGACCGATGGTCTCGCCGAATTCCAGGCGATACAGGTTCAAAGCCGTGCCCACATCGATGGTCGTGTGCAAGTCCTCGTAGAGACGGATGCCGTGGGCCAGCGTGTAAGTGGTCTCGGTGTGCAGATCCACATCCTCGTAGGTCGTCGCCCAGCGCCGCAGGCCGAAGCCCACACTGCCGAACCGCTCGTTCAAGGCGAAGACGCCGCCGAAGTAGACCTGATCGGTGAAGTCGAGGCCGTAGGGACGCACGTAGCTGTTGCCGAGGGTCTGACCTTTCATGCCGGCCATGCCGGCGGGATTGAAGTAGGGAGCGAAGGCGTCATCGGCCGTCGCGGTCCCGGCATCGCCCATGGCGCGCGCCCGGGGGCTGATATCGACGTTGTCGAACGCCGCACTCGCGGTCCCGGCGGCCAGGCCGAGCACGAGGGCGGCGAACAGCAGAATGGTCTTGCTCTTCATTGCTGTTCCTCCTAGCGGCTGAGGCGCGTGGCCACGACGGCGGGCGCTGTCTTGTTTTCGCGTTCGCCAGTCAGCTCGTTCATTGTCTGCAGATGCACGATGTAGGTGCCGGCCTTGACCAGCTCGAATTCATCGTTCCGTCCGTCCCAATCGAACTCCACCCGATTGATCGGTGAGCCGAGCAGGTCGAAGCGGCTGTCATAGAGGTTGCGGATGACGCGTCCCTCCATGTCCAGGATCCGCAGCACGGCCTCGTGCTGGTCGGGATAGGTGATCACGATCGGGAACGTCTCGGAATCAGGCAGGAAGGTCTTCGGTTCGACGCTCAGGGAGATGGGCGCCATCACCTCCACCGTATTCGGATTGGTGAGGTAGTCCGCCGGGAAGTAGACGACGTTTTCACCATAACTGATCGACACGTACCAGCCGAGGATCTGTCCCTCTTGCAGGGCGGGCAGGTTGCCGCCCCAGGTGCCTGTCTGGGTCTCGACCAGGCTTACCTGGGTGTAACTGCCGTTGTTGACGTTGTAGTGCAGGATGACCGAGTCCACCGGGGGCAGGGCATCGCTCTCGACCAGCGTCAGGGAGAAGCTCGACGGCGAGCCGGCTTCGGGCTGGGCCGGATCGAAGGCGTAACTCGCCACGTACTCGCTGTATTCGCCAGGTGTCCCACCGGACATCAACCAGGTCGTGTTGAGATTCTCACCTGTTTCGTCGTGGTCCAACGTGCCGTTGCCGCCGCTGACGGGTTCGGCTCCTTCGGTCGAATCGAGTCGTTGAAAAGTGTCACCGAATTCATGAAGGAGAGCGAAAGGATCCTGGGATCCGGCCGGAGTGTCGATGGCGTAGGCCTCGCCGTTGATGGCGTATCCCGAGCGAGCCACGACCGTCGAGGTACTGGAGCCCCACATGAACATGTCGATGTCCACGACGAGGTTGCTGACCTGGTCCCAGAAATAAAGCACCACGATTTCAGCGGCGTTGGACAAGGTTGCGCTCGATCCGTCGACGCCGCCGTTGCGACTGCCGGGGAACACGTCGCGCATGTCAGGGATGCCGTCGATCCCGCCGTCCTCACGCAGTTCGATGTCCGGAGCCACGCCCCAGATCCCTTCGAAGGCCTCGCTGCCGGGAATGGTGATCGTCAGGGTCTGACCGGGTTCGATCACCATGCCCGCCGGGAAGCGGGCGTTGAAATCACCGAAATCGCCGCCGCCCACGGTGGTCTGGTCGGGGTTGCCCTCGGGCAGACGCCAATAGGCCTGGTTGTTGTACACGGCATCGGTCAGATAGTAATTGTCGAGTTCCACCGCCTCGTCGGTCGGGTTGTAGATCTCGATGAACTCGCTGCTGCTGCCCTGGACACAGACCTCGCTCAGCAGGAGGTGGGGTGGGTCAGTCACCGGCTCGGGCAGGGTTTCGACCGTGAACGAGAGGACGGTCGTAGGTGCATCGGCTGGCCAAGAGGCGCTGGCGCCACCGGCGCCCTCGGCGGTGATGTACCAATCGACATCGGTTCCTTCGACCTGCTGCGGAATATCGGCGCTCCAGGTGCCGTCGCCGTTGATCGACGCGGCGACGGTTTCGAAAGCGCCGCCGTCGATGGCGAAATGCAAGGTCACCGACGTGATGGCCACCAGGTTGACCAGCTCACCGGTCACCGTCGTAGCCGTGTCGGGAGTCGGTCGGGCCGGGGTCGTGAAGGCGCCGGTGAAAACAAGGTCCTGGGTCCCGTACAATCCAGGATTTCCCAGGGTCGCCGTACCCCAGGTACCGCTCAGATTTTCGCTGGTCTCGTCGTGCCCCAGAGGGCCGTTGCCGCCGAGAAGGGTCTCTGTTCCCTCGGAGGGATCGAGCCGCTCGTAGCTACCGCCGAAATCATGGACAGGCATGAATTCGTCCTGGGACGCGAGAGGCGTGTCCGCCATGTAGGTCGAGCCGTTGACCGAGACGCCGGTCTTATCGACGCGCGCACTGGTGCTCGAACCCCAGAAGAACATGTCCACATCGGTGACCAGGGGCGTCACGCCGTCCCAGTAATACAGGACAACGATTTCGGCGCCGTTGGTCAGAGTGGCGAAGCCGCCCGTCGCCGGATCGCCGATCAGGCTGCCGGGAAAAATCTCCACGAGATCGGGAACGCCGTCGGCGCTGGCGCCGTCTTCAAGCACCTCGAAGTCCGGGGCCACTCCCCAAGCTTCGGCGAAGACCGTGCTGCCGGCCATGGAAATGGTCAACGCCTCTCCCGGCAGGATCTGGGAGCCATTGGGGAACCGACCGTGGAAATCGACGAAGCCGCCTCCGCCCACCGTCGCTTGGGACAGGTTGCCGGCAGGCACGAGCCAGTATCCCTGGGTGTTGTACACCGCATCGGTCAGGTAATAATTCTCGAGGTCAACGGTCTCGCTGGTCGGGTTGTAGATCTCGATGAATTCGTTCTCGGTGCCGGACACGCAGATCTCAGTCAGCAGAAGATGCGCGGGGCCATCGCCCGCTTCGGGCAGCTCGAGGACCGTATAGCTGGCGTAGTAAAATGGGGCGCTGGGCGGGAACGCGGAAGTGCCGCCTCCGGTGCCAGTCAATTCGACCCACCATCGGACGATACTGTCGGTGGCCTGGGCGGGAATCTGGGCGCTCCAGACAGAGCCGCTTCCCAAAGCCACGACCGGTATCCATGTCGCACCATCGTTGGTGGACCAGTTCAATGTCACCGAGGCAATGCCGTCGTTGGCCGCGGCGGTGATCGACACTGTCGCGGTTTGGCCATCGAACACCGTGGCAGGTGCAAGATCTACAGCCAGGACGATCGGTGTCGGGGCGGGCACCGTGCCGGTGGACGTTGGGGTCTGGTCGGCGGCCGAGTTCCAAGTCGAGACCAGAGGCTCGCTTGTTTCGTTGTGCCCGGTTGCTCCGTTGCCTCCGGTGGCCGTTTCACCGGTCTCGTCGAGATTGGTGCGGGCCAAGGCTTTGTCGAAATTATGAACGCCGAGAGTCTGCTGGGAGGCCACCGGCGTGTCGGCCAGGTAGGTCCCCCCTCCAGTGCCGACATCCGGACCGTCGACACTCAAGCCGGTCTTGTTGACCCGGTAGGTGTTGGCCGTTCCCCAGAGAACATAGTCGAGATCCTCGACCAGGTCGGAGGTGCCATTCCAGCGGTAAAGCATCAGGGATTCGCCTGTATCGCTCAGCCAGCCCTCGGTCACATGGGGAGTGTTGGTCGCGGTGGATCCCAGTCCGTAACCGATGCTGCCGGGAAAAGCTTCGAGCATTTCCGGCACCTCATCGGGCTCGCTGTCTTCCTCGAAGAGCTCAAAGTCGGGCAGGACACCATAGGCCGTTTCGAAGGCTTCGCTGCCGGCCAGGGATACCACCAGGGACTCTCCCGCTCCGAGCAGGGTGCCCGAGGGGAATCGAGCGTGGAAGTCGCCGTTGCTGCCTCCACCGCCGGCTCCGCTGCCTTGGACGATCTGCCAATAACCGACACCGGTGTTGGTTGCATCGGTCAGGTAAACATCCGAAAGGTCAATCGTCGAGACGGTGGGGTTGAACACCTCAACAAACTCGCTTCCATACCCCAGACGTGCCTTCATGACCACTTCGTTCAGTACGAGATGGTCGGTCGCAGCGATCGCGGCCACGCTCAGCACCGTCGAGAGCGCCAGCACCGTCGTCATGACGACGAGGAGACTCCTGCTCTTGTTGGACATCGGATCCTACCCCTTTCTGAGGGTCGGGTCGAAACAGGGGGACCTGCTTTTTCCCAAGGTTGGCCGCTCAACATAGTGCATCGTCGGATTGAATTCAACGGAATCAAACGGACGATCACCTAGTAATCCCCCTGCTGATTCCGATGGCATGATTCGTGTTACGACATCGACATTCGGCAACGCGACAAGATCCCATTGCCAGGTTCGCTGCTGCGTCTCATCATGGAGGCGGGATCATCACCACCACCCTGGCCATCGAGGAGTCCATGCCGCGCCCGGATCCGTTTCTGCCACTCACACGGCATCGCCGCCTCGCAGCTCAAAGGGATCGTCTGCGGGAAACGTTGCTGCGTCCCTTCCGGGCCACCCGTATCGATCCACGCCGCAGCGGGCCGCCGAACCTGATGATCCTGGCTGTGGACACGCTGCGCCAGGATCATGTGCACTCGTCTCTGGCGGCGACCCCGGCACTGGACGCTTTCACTTGCGAGGGCCTGGTCTTCGACGACGTGACAGCACCGGCTCCCTGGACCCTGCCGTCGTTCACCAGCGCCCTGACCGGAGTCATGCCCACCCTGCATGGAGCAGCCATGAGGGGCGAACGGCGAAACATGTCGATCGAGGCTCCGGATTCACTCGCTGAGGGCACTGGGACGTTGGCCGATCATCTCGCCGGCCACGGGTACCGAACCGCGGCCATCTATTCCAATCCCTTTGTGGAGTTCGGTCTGGCCGAAAGCTTCGAGCACCACACCTATCGCAACCACGCCTGCTCCGCGGTGGCCGGTCGCGCCCTGGACTGGATCCGCCGTCACGGCGACCGCCCGTTCTGCTGCTTCGTCCTGTTCAACGACCCCCACGAACCGACCCTGCCGCCGCCGCGGTTCTGGGTATCGCATCTGAAGGGTGCTGGATGGTCGGACCGGGAGTTGCGAGCGCTGTCGCGTTGGGGCGACGACGACACGGTGCCACACCTCGGTCGGATCGGTGATCCACCTGGTGAGAGGGAAACCGCAGCCATGATCGTCAAACGAGCGCTGTACTCAGGAACCGTCAGCGCCGTGGATGAAGCCGTCGGGGCGGTCCTCCAGCAACTCGAGAGCTGGGGACTCGCCGACGGCACCCTGGTCAGCCTGCTGTCCGATCATGGCGAGGAGTTTCTCGAGCATGCAGACGCCGCCAGGGCCTGGAATCACGATCCCCGAGACCTGAGGGGAATCGGCCACGGACATACGTTGTTCCAGGAATTGCTGCACGTGCCATGGCTGACACGGGGACCGGGTGTACCGCAGGGGCAACGAATCGCCGCGCCAGTGTCGTTGTGCGACGTGGCTCCGACGCTATGCAGCTGGCTCGGTGTGCCCGACTTTCCCGTCCCCTCGAGTTCGTTCGAACCGCTGCGGGGTCGGGCCCTGTCGGTCGACGATTCCGATGATCCCGAGAGAATCCTGCTTTCAGAAGACATCGCCTACGGCCCCGACATCGTCTCGGTTCGACGGGGCTCCTGGAAGCTCATCGCTCATCGCGGCGGTGCCCCCCTGGCGCTGTTCCACCTCGACGATGATCCCGCTGAACTCGTGGACCGGAAAGATTCCGATACCGAAGTACTGGCTGCCCTGACAGACCAGTTGAACGCCTGGCGTCGGCTCGCTCGGACCGACGACGGCAGCGGCGACAACTGGGCATCGACCGACGAAGACATCCTCAAGCGCCTCAAGGATCTCGGCTACTCCGACTGAAACTCGAGTGCGACCCTCGCTTCGACTTCCTTCGCCAGGGACAGGAACGCATCTCTGGTGGGGCTGTCGCCCTGTTCCATCACGGGCTTGCCGACGTCGCCTCCCTCGCGGGTGTTCGGGTCGAGGGGGATCTCGCCGAGCAGCGCCACATCGAATTCCGCGGCCACCCGCGCCCCGCCGCCCTCGCCGAAGATGGCGTAACTCTTGCCCGTATCAGGGCAGGAGAAACGGCTCATGTTCTCGATCACGCCGAGAACCTCGACGTCGACCTTGCGGAACATCTGGATGCCGCGCCGCACGTCCGCGAGCGCCAGTTCCTGGGGCGTGGTCACCATGACCACGCCGTCCACCGGCACCTGCTGCACCAGGGTGAGCTGGGCGTCGCCGGTACCCGGAGGCATGTCGATGACCAGGTAGTCGAGGTCGGTCCATTGCACGTCCTTGAGGAACTGCCGGACGGCGGCCATCACCATAGGACCACGCCAGACCATGGCCTCGCCATCGGGCACGAGCATACCCATGGAGATGCATTGCAGGCCGTGAGCTTCAGCCGGACGGATCTCCTTTTCGCTGAGGGCCTCAGGACCCCTTTCGACACCGAGCATGGTCGTCAGCGACGGGCCGTAGATATCGGCATCGAGCAGGCCCACCCGGTGACCCAGGCTCTTGAGCGCCAGGGCCAGATTCACAGCGACAGTCGACTTGCCGACGCCGCCTTTGCCGCTGGCGACCGCTACGATACGTTTTACGCCTGGTAGGCCCGCGCGATCGGCCCATGGATCGGGATTGTGCGGGCCGTGGGCGGGGGTCTGTTTCTTTTCCTCGACCGGTTTCATCACGTCGACACGGGCGCTGGTCACCCCGGGCAACAACGCCACCCTTGCCTGGGCCGCACGGCCGACGGCGTCGATGGTCTCGTCCTTTTCGCTGGTCTGGATGATCTCCACCACGACGTCGCCGCCGTTCACGGTGATCCCGCCGACGAGGTTGATCTTGACGATGTCGACCTTGGTGCCGGGCACGAGAACCTCGCGCAGGGCTTCGCGTACGGATTCGGGGGTCAGCTGGCTCACGGTTCGTCCGTCCCGGGTTGGATGTCGAGGATAGGCCGTGCTAGATTGACACGGCCGGATCAATCACCGCTTCATGTCCACGGCTGTCCGGCAACCTAACCACTGGTCACGCGACCCGCAATGGAGTTCGTTTTGGACGGGATCACCGCCTTTCTGATCGTGCGCGACGAGGAACGTCTGCTGCCCGGCTGCCTGGACAGCCTGGTCGGAGTCGTGGACGCCCTGGTGGTCGTGGACACGGGCAGCACGGATCGAACCCTTGATCTCCTTGAAGCCGCAAGAGAGCGATTCACCGATGTCACGATTCGATCCCGCCGCTTCGAAGGCTACGGACCGACCCGCCAGGCTGGCCTTGATCTCGCGAGAACCCCTTGGGCCCTCTGGATCGACGCGGACGAAAGATTGTCACCAGGACTCCGCGAGGAGTTGCTGGCCCTGAACGATGACGGCTCCTGGGACGCCCTCAGCATCCCGTTCCGAAACCACGTGCTGGGCCGGGTCATGAAGTGTCGTCAGCTAACCGGCCAGTCCTCCGTGCGCCTGTTTCGGACCGGCGCCGCCTGCATCGATGGGGCGCAGATCCACGAGCGGGTCGTCGGGTACCGTCTCGACCGCCTCGGATGTCTTCAGGCTCCGATCGATCACCTCACGCTGACAAACTGGCGGGAATATCTCGGGAAAGTGGACCGGTACACCACCCTCGAGGCAGCTCAAGACACCCAGCGTTTCCGACTCTGGCATCTGCTGGCGACCGGGCCGGCGACCTTCCTGCAGCAATACATCCGGCGCACGGCGATTCGCGACGGATGGCCCGGCTTCGTCTGGGCGGCGATGTCGAGTTGGAGCGCCGTGTTGAGAGACATCAAGCTGATGCGAAGGTCGGGGTGATCAGCGGTCGCCGGCAGGATTCACTTTTTCCATCTGATGAATCACGGTGCTTCTGGTCTTGCCTGCGGTCGCCTGTTTCATGATGGCCAGATGATCCGACTCCATGTGGACTTCCCAATCCGACCTGGTCACCCAATTCTCGAAGAACAGGAACACGTCGGGATTCTGGTGGTCGCGGTGCAGATCGTATTGCAGACAGCCGGTCTCGGCGAGGGTCGGTTGCACGAGATTCAGCAGGGCGGTCTCGACCTCGAGTTCGTGTCCTGGCATGGACTCGATGATGGCAACGATGGTCAGGGGCATGGTCGACTCCGTGCTATTCGGTCACGCCCAGAGCAGCCAAGGCTTCCTTCTCGGTGTCCAGGGTCTCAAACACGAGCTTGAGCTGGGTGACATTCAGGATGTTGTCGATCCGGTCGCTGACGGTGCAGATCTTCATCTGGCCGCCGTTCTTTTTCACCGTGTGATAACCCGAGACGAGCACGCCCAACCCGGTGGAGTTGATCCAGTTCACCTTCGCCATGTTGAGCACGACGTCCACATAGCCTTCGTTGACCAAGGTCTTGATCTCGGTGTGAAAGAGGTCGTGATCCGGGCCACCCATGATCTTGCCTGACAGGTGCAGTACCATGACATCGCCATGAGCCTTCTCGGTGATCTTCATCTCATCGCCTCCGCAGGGGATATGGTCGTGCCGTGCAACACGAGTGTCTGGGTTCAGGATGCACACGGTTGTCCCGAAGTGCAAGAGAGAGTCTTGAATCCGGCGGCTGGACCGTCGGCCGCCGGGTCTGTTAATCTACCCGGGAGCAGATCGGAGGTACCATGAGCCAGAGACACATTCGTCCATCCGCCCTGGCGAGCCGCTGGTATCCGGGCAATCCCGACGACCTACGGACCTCGGTCTTGGCCATGATCGACGGCGACGGAAACTTGCCGGTCCCGAAAGGCCATCCGGTCGTTGCCGTGGTCCCCCACGCTGGGCACACCTGGAGCGGGACCGTGGCGGGACGGGTCTACGCCCACCTCAAGGGAACAGTCTACGATCGTATCGTGCTTCTCGCACCGAATCACCGTCTGGCTCTGAATGCTGTCTCGGCGCCGATCGAAGATGACTACGAGACTCCCCTCGGTCGGGTTGCGATCGACCAGGAAGGTCGCGCCGAACTCCTGGCAAACGGCGGCGTCGTATCGGTGCCTGGCGCCCACGCCGACGAACATGCCGAAGAAATCCAGCTGCCGTTTTTCCAGGTTCTCTGGGCTGACGTTCCGCCGGTTCTTCCCCTGCTCGTTCCCTGTTTATCAACAAATCAGCGCCGGATCCTCGCCAAGGCCTTGGGACGCTGGTGCGATGGCCGCACCCTGGTCGTCGTCTCCACGGACTTCACCCACTACGGCGCCGCTTTCGGCTACGTACCCTTCACCGATGACATCCCAACCCGTCTGGCCAAGCTCGACGGGGGTGCCATCGACCATCTGCTGGACTGGGATGCTCCGGGCCTGCTCGCTTACGGCCGCCGCACCGGCATCACCATGTGCGGTCTGGAAGCAGCCGTCCTGGCCATGAGTCTGCCCTGGCCACTGCGGCCATCGATGTCCTGTCTCGGCTACGAGCGCAGTGCCGATCGCGATGGCGATTTTGCCATGTCGGTCAGCTATGCGGCCCTACTCGGAGTTCTGCCGATCGAGGTATCCCCATGAGTCTTTCCGCAGAGGCGCGCGCACTGCTCCCCGCCCTGGCCCGCGAGGTCATCCAGCAGGCGGTTCTGGGTCAACGACCGCCCGATCCGAAAATGTTCGCGAAATCGCGTGATTTGGCCTGGCCGACCGAGGCCGGCCAGCGTCGAGGCGTATTCGTCACTCTCCACCGACACGGTCGACTCCGAGGGTGCATCGGCGTGATCGAGGCTTCTCTCCCCCTGATCGACGCCGTCGTACAGAACGCTCTTTCAGCCGCGTTCAATGATCCAAGGTTCGAGCCACTGCTCGCCGACGAACTGCCCGACACCCGGATCGAAGTCTCAGTGCTCTCACCCCTGCAAGCCGTGGACGGCGTCGAGGCCATCGAGATTCCAAGACATGGCGTCCTGTTGGAGAAGGCCGGCCGCCGAGCTGTCTTCCTGCCGCAAGTTGCCGCGGAAATGGGCTGGAATCGGGACAGGACCCTCACCGAACTCGCCCGCAAGGCCGGCTTGCCCGCCGACGCCTGGCGCGACAACACCACATTCTCGGTGTTCGAAGCCGAAGCCATCGATGAAATGCCATGAGCACCCTGCTTGTCGGAGGCGTGTTCGCTGTCTGGCTGATTCTCAGTTATCGGATCTATGGCCGCTTCTTGGCGCGACGCCTTTTCGATCCGGACGATGCCCTTCCCGTGCCGAGCCGCGTCAGGGCTGACGGCCTCGACTTCCACGTCGCCCGGACGCCGGTCCTGTTCGGACACCATTTCTCGTCGATCGCCGGCGCGGGGCCCATCGTGGGTCCGCTGATCGGAGTGCTCGCTTTCGGCTGGGGACCGTCCCTGCTCTGGATCGCCCTCGGCTCGGTCCTCATGGGTGCTGTCCACGACTACACGGCGCTGATGGCTTCGGTTCGCAGCGGAGGATGCTCGGTCGGTGAGATCGCCGAGAACAGCCTCGGCCGGCGAGCCCGCCTGGTGCTGTCGATCTTCCTGTGGGCCGCACTGGTGCTGGTCATCGCCGTCTTCGGCATCATCACGGCCAAGACCTTCGTGACCCAGCCGACGATTGTCATTCCGACCTTCGGGCTCATCGGCGTGGCCATGCTTTTCGGCGCCCTGGTGCTGCGCCGCGGCATGTCCCTGCTGCCGGGCACCCTGGTATCGCTCTCGGCGTTGGTCGGCCTGATCTGGCTGGGTGATCGCTTTCCTCTGAATCTGGGCCCCGAGGTTTTCGGCCTGCCGATCCAGACATTCTGGTTCTGGTCCCTGATGGCCTACTGCGTCCTGGCCTCGATTCTGCCAGTCTGGCTGCTGCTCCAGCCCCGGGATTACCTCAGCACCTGGATCCTCTACGTCGGTCTCGGTGGCGGGCTGCTCGGCCTGATGGTCGCCCGTCCCGACATCCAGGCGCCAGCATTTCTAGGCACCCACTCCGGCATCCATGGGCCGATCTGGCCCATGCTTTTCGTGATGATCGCCTGCGGCGCCATCTCGGGATTCCATTCCCTGGTCGCCAGCGGCACGACGAGCAAGCAGCTGGCCCGGGAGACCGACGGTCTGAAGATCGGGTACGGGGCCATGATTCTCGAAGCCGGTCTTGCCGGCCTGGTCGTCCTGATCGCCGCCGGCGCCCTGGCATGGGACTCGACTCCAGCTCCCGCCCTTGGCAGCTTCCAATACCTGATGAGCGACGGCGGCGGGCCGATCGTCGCCTTCGCCACGGGATTCAGTCGACTGGTTGCCTCTCTCCCCTTGTTGACCGGTCCCATGGGCCTGTTCTTCGGCATCCTGATGATCAACGCCTTCGTCGTCACCACTCTCGACACTTCGACCCGACTGGCCCGCTTCATCCTCCAGGAAACGGCCTCTGGCGTGCCCGGGCTCGGTCATCGATGGGGTGCGACCCTGATCACCGTCGCCGCCGCCGGCTGGCTCGGGGCCAGTGGCAGCTACCACAGCATCTGGCCGGTCTTCGGTGCCACCAATCAACTGGTGGCGGCCCTGGCCCTCATGGTGGTCTCGAGTTGGTTGATGGGGCTCAAGAAACCTCGCTGGTTCACCCTGATCCCCGCCACGTTCATGCTGATCACCACAACCGGAGCGCTGATCTGGCAGATTCGCGGGTTCCTGGAAAACGGTCACCACTTCCTGGCCGTATCGGCGGCCGTGCTGGTGGGCCTCGCAGGATACTTGACCTGGGAAGCCCGAGGTTTATGGAAACCAGGATCCGATTCCAGCGTCGTATCAAGCCGACCGGACGATTCCTGACCATTCAATGGCATTGAAAACACTGGTCTAGACTCCCCTGAACCGCTATCTTACGCTGTTCGATATCCTTTACAGATTTTTCGCTGCCGCACCTGACCTGCTGTCAGCGCTGCCGCCGACAACGAACGCTCGATCTCCTAAGATCAAGCCGTGAAACGCGAGGCACCCATGGGTCTGCTGGACAAGGTCACCGGATTCACCCGCGCCAAGGAGTTGCAGGCCGCCGGTCTGTACCACTACTTCCGCGTCATCGAATCCGCCCAGGAGAACACTGTCCGCATCGGTGGCCGCGAAGTCATCATGCTCGGCAGCAACAACTACCTGGGGCTGACCAACCACCCGAAGGTGAAGGAAGCGGCCAAGGCCGCCCTCGACAAGTACGGCTCCGGCACCGCCGGCTCACGTCTGTTGAACGGCACCCTCGACATCCATCTCGAGCTCGAGCGCAAGCTCGCCGACCTGGTGGACAAGGAAGACGCCATCGTCTTCTCGACCGGCATGATGGTGAACCTCGGCGTGATCTCCTCCCTCGTGGGACGCGGCGACACGGTGATCATCGACCGTACGGACCAC